>ULRN01027786.1_pt1 | contig 52529 bp, 41 predicted proteins | sample 1955461 | NCBI WGS metagenome assembly ULRN01 (sample SAMEA4835683, study PRJEB28245) | human gut metagenome | biome: gut microbiome; material: fecal sample | place: Denmark | collected 2008 | reverse complement strand
ATAATGTTAAACTATAGTGTTGCGGAATTAAGGTTCAACTTAAATAGCCTTACATCTTCTCCTCCTGTATGCAGTAGGACATATTGCATCCTTTCAAATCCAGGCGTTACACACAATGAGCCTTTTGAATCCCCTGCTCTTAGATAGCAAATGCCAGTTTCTATCATCCTCTCTTTAAGTTCCTTTCTTGCATGATTTACAATGACCATTACGTCACTTGGATTTTCTGTCATTTTCCGAAATATTTTATTGGCCGTTTCAACATCTGATATTTCGGTTTTCCTTTTAATACCCAAGTCCAAGAACCTTGCATCTTGATCTATTCCTATAAATGTCCTCCCCAATAAATTTGCAGCAATTCCTGTCGTGCAACTCCCTGCAAATGGGTCGAGAATGGTTTCACCACTTTGCGTAGAAGACATTATAATCCGATACATCAATCGTAGAGGTTTTTGGGTAGGATGTTTGCCACACGTTTTTTCCCAAAGTCCCGTTGTTGGTAGATTCCATACATCAGACATCCTTTTACCGCCATTTATATATTTCATCAACTCTATGTTGTAAAAATGACGTTTGTCTTTGTATTTTCTCGCCCATATTATATATTCTGCAGAAAAATTAAAATGACTATCTGATAATGTGAGTGGTGCATCTGGTTTATTCCATACTATTATGTTTAGTATCTTATAACCTAATCCCATCAAACAGTTAGAAACTGACGATATATTATGGTAAGTACCGCTCACCCAAATAGTTCCATTATCCTTTAAAATATTTCTACATTTTGAGAGCCAACTCATATTGAATTGGTTTATTTCCTCCAAAGGGCGAGCTTTATCCCAATTTCCTTTGTCAAAACATTTCACTCGCCCTTTTGCACGCATAGTAAACCCTTTAGACAAAAAATATGGAGGATCTGCAAATATCATATCCACTTTTCTGTTTAAAGATTCAAGAATCTCTACTGTATCGCCATGATACAGTAAAAAACCATTGTCGTTATAGTACTGTTCCATCAACCTATGTCCATAGAGTTCAACTTCGCTCTCAAGTTTGAGATGAAAGCTTTGCTTTTCGATTGCATCTCTTCAAAATAATGGCCATTTCTTAATTCTGCTACAAACTCATTTGTGGCCTGTGCGTCAGAATACAACACTAATGCTTCTGTTTCAAGCATGGTTATAATGGAAGCGACGTTGAAAATAAGTTTTGTATCGTCATGTATGTATGGAGCGACAAGCGTCAAATATTTGTTCCCAAATTTTGTCGTGTCAACGTGTCTGAACAAGTTTACTGTTTCGTTGTTAACTTGCTGCATTTTAGAGCGAATCAATGTCGCTTCTATCAGCCAATACATGTCTCTGTTGTATATTTCTATATCACCAATATTTCCAGGGGCATGCGAATACGGTATTCCTGCTTCATCGCATATAAAATTGGGCCTGTAAATAAAGTCATTGCCAAAATACATATAGACATATAGCGTAAGCAAGAACTCAAATTTAACAGGAGCTTGAATAAACCAGAAGCAATCTTTTCCTCTTGTATCACCCATAAAAACCTTTATCAAAGCTTGCTCAATCAAATCTTTATTTAACCCATACGAGCTAATTATTTCAGGAATTTTCTTATTGTATTCTGCTGTAGAATGGTCTTCTTTATCTCTGTATGATACAACTAAATTTTCAAGTTCACTATCATACGCACCTAGTTGCTCAAAATACTCTTCTTCATTTTCTTTTGCTTCTGAAGTAATTCTGAAATTTTGAGCTTTTAATGCGTTATAGAAATTTATTCTGTTCTCGTTTGGAGAGAGTAATAATACGCCCTTATAGTCAATCGTCACAAAACCAGTCAATTGAAGAACTCTAAACACAGTATTGCCATAGTCGCGAAAAGCAGATTCTTTTTTGGCAATTTTTGCATGGTTTGATACATGTTCACCATATTTGTTCTTTACCAATTTGTAGGCTTTGTCTATATCGCTTCCTATTTTATTTTCTTCCAACAATTCCAAAAAGTCATCAACATTTCCATCATCTGAGAACAATCCCACATTGAATTGGTTAATGGAAAGTTTATGTCCTCTTTTCTTCAACTCAATGATGGAATCCATAATAAACTCAAAGAAGTTGAAGTCATTAAGCACTCTTCTGTATGGAGACATTCTCCAATATCTCATACTTTGCAAGGCAAAAGCCTCGGATAATGTTATCTTGCCATTTACCAATGCCTTTGCAACTGGCGACAATTTTAGTCTTTGATTATATTGAGCATAAATAAAGCCGAACTCTGATAAGGTTTTCAAATATCTTGTAAATGCTGCTTGATAACCTGTTGGAAATCCCCACTCATTGTTATGAGAACAGTGTTCCTTTATCCATCCTCTCAAATAATTTTTGGTTATTTTGATATCCTTCAGTTTCTCGGCAGACAAAACATCATCCAGAAACAATTGGCTATAAACATCAAGAATGCCATAGTCATCCAGTAAAACTCCATCATATTTTGCAAAGGACTTAAGGATTCCTTCATATCTATCAGGATTTCTTACAGCTACTTCCAATGCCATTTGCTTGAAAAGTCTCTTTCCGTGCCTTACTTTATTTACCATATACTCTCTGTTTTAAAAATTAGTTACCAACACCTCATTAAACTTCTTAATAGTGTTATCATTAAAACTGATATAATTGCTTTTTATTGGATAAATGTTGTATTTTTCCGACCAATGCTGAAACATTTCATTTATTTTGCCTTTGTAATGTGTTACATTAGAAATTGCAAAACGAATATTTCGTTCATCAAAATCATCCAGCAAATTCAACAGAACTTTTTCTGTATCAACATTCCAAAGCTTGTTGTATTCACTAAACGTTATCAAATAAGGAGGATCCAAATAGACGAGGTCATTATCCTCATACTGGATGCCATTCAAGAAGTCTCTGAAATCCATACACGACCATTGCAGATGTTTCTTTCTCAACATATTAAAATAGTCAATAAGGGCATCGTATGTGTTTCTATTAAAATCGACATCACCAACGGGAAGATTAAAATCTCCCTTCTTATTGAAGCGCAACATCCTATTAAACCCATAAATCAACAAAGCATAAAGCATCACGACATCACTTCTGTCGCTCTCATTGTAGTCTTTCTTCATTGCGTTATAAGCCATTTTGTTGTACTTCGCAAAATAAGTTTTTGGAAATTCTTTTTTTAATTCTTCTGGAACCGTATTTCCTTTATACGACAATGACAAGTTATACCTCTCTACAACGGAAAAGAAACAATCAAAAAAATCTTCCTCATGTCCTTTATAATTGCAAAGCATCCTGTGGATAGAGATAACATTTGCGTCTATGTCATTCAGCAAATAATCAGCCGCATCTATATTCATGAACACAGAGCCGCCCCCGACAAAAGGCTCTATAAGCCTATTTATATTAGCAGGCAAATGAGTCTTAATTTCATTTACCAACTTGTATTTGTCTCCCACATAGAATAGAGGAGAACGAGCTATTCCGTTTTTCATTGTCTACTTCTGTTATGAACAAGAACTCTTTATGGTCATCAAATTCAGTCTTGCCGGCATTGAATGGGTTATAACTATGCGTAAATATCAATGTGTTGCCGCACTTGTCAAGGACTTCCTTTATTTGCTCTAACCTTATTTTATTTTGCGATGATGAACTTTTGGATTTGTATGTATTATTATAAGAAACCACAATGTACTTGCAATCCGCATGTGCTATCAAATCAACAAATGTGTCTAACGCCTTGACTCTACAATAGTCGCTCATATGTTCTGGCTTAGGCTTTCTTGCAGTACCACTCAATTGAGGTTTATCCCATTTTACAAGGACCTCATAGACATGATAAAACCTACTATATTGACGCGAATTATACGGAGGGTCCATGTACAAGACATCAGTATGAATGTTTCTTGCAAGAGTATTTGCATCCTCTTGATATATTTTTACGCCTGAAACACACTGGGCATTTATAAGCCTCATTATAAACTTTTTCGGCTTTATTTCTTTTTTGATGTATGCTTCAAAATGGCCTAATGTATTAGCGATTTTGTCTATACTGTATATTAGAGACGCCAAAAGAATGCAATATTCTTTTTCTGTCAATGTGGGCTTTATATCTTCAATAACGTTTCTGATATGGCCTATCAATTTTGCTGAATTTTCATCGAAATATTTTCCGCCATAGTTAATAGAAAAATAATTGTCTGAAATGTCATCTGGATTGATTCCGTTAAAGGCATCAAGTATATTGTATAATTTATTTTTGTCCCATGTTCCTATGCCAAAAAAAGCTTTATACATAATGTTGTTTGAATATAAAAAATCATTCATAATAACATTGTTGTATAAATGTATTGCCTTGTTGGACACAGAACCTGTTCCTGCAAATATGTCGCAAAAACTATGGACATTATGCGTCTGCTTCTGAAGAATATCAAAAATCCAGTCTGTCAATTTTGCCTTGCAGCCTATGTATCTGCGACTTTCCAATTTGTACGGACGTGAATACACACACTCTTGCCATAATGGTTTTATGTCATTACCATATTCTACAATAGCTTCTCTCAAAGTGCATGATTCTATATCCTCACATCTAATCTTTGAATAATCCATTTTTAACGCATAATATTTTAATTTGTTAGCACTATATAAATAATAATGTTACAATTCTATTTTCCACCTTTTTCCTCACCGAACTTTTTAATCTCATTGGTAAGGACTTCCTCTAATTCTTTCTTTGGCACAATCAGTTGATAGTCAGCCACGCCTATCGGCTTGCCCATGTCTTCAAGGGCAAGTTCCACTTCCACACGGTCTTTCTCTGCACAGAGGATGATGCCGATTGAGCGGTTTTCACCTTCGCCCTTTTCAAGACGGTCAAGCAGCGAAAGATAATAGTTCATCTTTCCTGCATATTCAGGCTTGAAAGCGCCAATCTTCAAGTCAACAGCCACAAGGCAGCGCAAGCCACGGTGAAAGAATAGCATATCCACCTTGCTCTCTTTGCCGTTGTACTCCAGCACGTGTTGGTTGCCTATAAAAGTAAAGCCGTTGCCAAGCTCCATAAGGAAGCGTGTAATAGCTTTCACAAGTCGGTCTTCAAGTTCCAATTCCAGTATAGGACTTGTCACTCCAAGAAACCCGAGATTGTAACTGCTGCTGAACACCTCATTGGCATATCGAGCTTGCTCCATAGGAAGGGTGCGACTGAAATTGTTGTCAACCTTTGTTGCCAACTGCGACTCGTACATATTCAGTTTGATAGCATTGAGTAGTAAGTCGCGGTTCCAGCCTTTTTCGATAGTTTCTTGTGCATAATATAATGTAGCAGAATCATCCAAATTCTTTCCAAGTAGATATACATTATGCGACCACGGCAAAAGTGCAACGGAGCGTTGCACTTTTACATCGCTTCCACAATAGCGCAAATAAAAACGCTTCATATACCATAGATTTCGAGGTGAAAGTCCCATCTTCGGATAGCGTTCTTTCAAGTCTACGGACAACTGGCGTACCACGCCATCCCCATGTCCGCTCTCAACCTTTCGCTCATGAAGCATCTTGCCAATCTCCCAATATGCAGAAGCAATATTGCCGTTAATATGCTTGGCAATTTCCAGTCGGGCGTTTTCAATCACTGCAACGGCATGTTGCAGCATCGACTCGTAGTCTTCACGTTTTATTGGAAGTTGTTTGTTATCAGTGTTCATTTTTGATGTTTCTCTTTTTCTGTTGCTGACAAGTTTTCACCTGTCTTTTTCGTTTCATGTAGTCCACAAAAATACACCAAGGTACTTTAAAGGACAATACCTTGCAAAAATACAAAAAAACAATGACGTGCTGGTACTTTTCGATATTAAACTTTCCTAACTTACACATATTATGTTGTAAACCATGTCTTTTCCCCACCACCCAATCGCTCATATCTTTGCCCTAAAAAAGCAAGATATGAGCGATTTTTCTTTTACGCCCCCGACATCCGTTGTACCAATCCCTGGCACCAACAAGGCAGCAGCCTTCATCCAAAAGACATCAGAAGTCTTCAAAGAGGAGCACAACATCGCCCCAATCATCATCAACGACAGGATGAAATACATCCCGTGGGGAGGTGACAACAGTATGCCGTACAACATCATCGACCTCATTGACCGCCGACGGCAAATACCCTAAGGACTCTCGCGCGGAAGAGCAGAAATCCGCATTGGTGGTACTTGTTCGGAAAAGCCGCCCTTGGGTAAATATATTTCTACATTAACTCTTTCAATCCTTCCAGTCTACCAAGGACTTCTCCATACTCTTCCGGCAGCTCATTTGCTGCCCGATATGTTGCAACGCCCATTGGCTTTCTTGTGTCTCGCAGAGCATACTCCACCGTCCGTTGCTTTTGTCCTCGACAAAGAATGATTCCGATGGACGGATTTTCATTTGGCAAGCGCACAAGGTCATCAAGGGCAGAGAGGTAGAAGTTCATCTTCCCAACATATTCAGGCAGAAACTCTGTCCACTTCAACTCTATCGCTACCAAACATCTTAATCTACGGTTGAAGAAGAGGAGGTCTATAAAATATTCCTTGTCATCAACGATTAATCTGTACTGGTTGCCCATATAAGAAAAGTCGGCACCAAGAGCCATGATAAACCGCTTTATATTTTCAACGATCTTGGTTTCCACTTTGTGCTCATCCCATTCATCTACATCATCAATCTCTATGAAATCAAGTTTGTAGTTCTTGCGAAACGCCCTCATTACCTTTTGTTTCTGTTCGCCATCATGCAAAGTTACAGCAAAATTATTGGGCATTGTGCCTTCCTTCAAATACAGTTGCTCACGTATATTATATTTAAGTTTGTCAACACTCCAAAACTCACTTGCAACACGCCCTATATAAAAAAGACGTTCATTAATTGACTCTGATCGTCTAAGTATCTCATAATGATGGGTAAACTGCACTGTAAGGAAAGCTTCCAGTGTTGCTTTATCAAATTGGTCAGTTATTAACTGACCAATTGTAATTTCATCTTTGTCTGCCGAAACAGGTGAGATTTTATTTGATGTTACACTATTATTCCCTTTAAAGAATATTATTCCAAAAAACTCTTTCCATCCTTCATAAAACACACACATTTTCTTTAGGTTGCTTTTTGTAAAGCCCCTAAGTCCCGGCAATTCCTGTTGCAGCTGTGAAGAAATCGCATCAAGAACTTTATCACCCCAATGTGAGGTTTGTTTACGACATGATATATATCCACCGATGGAATAATTCAAGGCCAAAGAATCCTTGTTGGCTTGAATCATCACCTTACGCCTCGTTTGCAGAATAGCTACTTTTATAGCTTCTACCGCTCGATGGATGTCAGTTTGGATTATATTTTGTTCCATTATATTTTTTCATTATCAACTATTAATATATCCGAAAGTCCTACATTGAGCAGCTTTGGTATTTTTATCAAACACTCAACGTCTGGCAGGCTTGAATTGGTGCACCATTTTGAAATGGTTGTTTTATCTTAACCAAGTTGCTCCGCCAACCATAAGCCTGTTTCCTTTTTCTTAACAAGCAATAGCTTTAGGAGATTCAACTCTTTGTGTGCCATAACATTTTATTTATACCGCAAATTTACTAATTATTATCAACAAACTTGCAAAAGCAGCCTTATTTTTATGTTATGTCCTCAACAAGTTGAAAACTATTCAATAGTTTTATGTCTTTTCCGAGGATTGCCCTACAATATATCTTTGCCTCAAAAACAGCATATTATACCCGATACACTTACATTTACATCCGTCCATAACATTCCTGGTGCCCACGCCTCCGCTGCCTTCACCTCCAAGACACCTGAAGTCTTTAAGGAGGAGCACAACATCGCACCAATCATCATCAATGACAAGATGAAGTACATCCCGTGGGGAGGCGACAACCAGATGCCGTACAACATCATTGATCTCAGAGTGCTATGTCCGCTTTGCTCCTGCCGACAAGTCAGGCGTGATACCTTACATTCTCTATGCCAACTGGCGCAATACGGTCAGTCCGGAGGACATCGAGCGCATCGAACTTCTCAATCCACAGTCGCCATTCACCGACCTTCAGAACAGAGGGAAGAAATTTCACATTAGAGTTTTCTAATCCACCACACAGACCATAATCGGGTAAGGAAACGGGGGATACGGAAGCAGGAAAGTGGAGTTTCGCCGGTCGTGCGACTGCAGTCATACATTCGTCTCACTATAGTGAAAATCATTTCCCACTATAGTGAAAAACATTTCCCACTATAGTGAGACGACCCGAGGAGCAGCGCTTGCTGACTGTCAAAGTAATGATTTATGACTCGGAAAAGCATGGGTTATGACCCAAAAGGTATGGGTTATGACCCGAAAGAGCATGAGTTATGACCCGAAAAAGCATGGGTTATGACCCGAAAGGGTATGGGTTACGACCCGAAAGAGCATGGGGTGCGCCCCGTAAGGGTATGGGGATAATCATGAAAATACATGGTCCTGTGTCTCATGAAAGCATAAAAGCATCATGCAAGAGGCTGGCTGCATGATGCTTATCCGGGTATCCGCCAAGAAAGGAGCGGATCAGAGTTCATGGATGTCTATTGATAGTCCTATCTGAAAATTGATTCCGTCAGTCACGGGACTGTTCAGATAATAATACTTCGGACGGTAATTGAAAAGGTTGTCCAATGCCGTGGTGAGCTTCACGGCTTTGCCGATTCGCTGCACGAGCGAGAGTTTCCACATGGTATAGGCCGGATAGGAAACGCGGACCGTGCCCTGGCTTACGTCATAATAGTTGCGGTATTCCTCATTCTCCGTGCCGGAGAGCAGACGGCCGCTGATTCCCGCCGAAATGCCGTAGCGGGCGGAGAACTGCCGGTCATAGTCATACCTGACATTAAGCGAATGGCGACGCGCAGGGATATACTGGTTGTTCACGGCGTTGCCCTGCTTGTCGGTGGGCAACTCTTCCTTGGTGTAGGCATAGGTGAAGCGTGCCGACATGCCGTTGTCCCAACGTGCCTGCACACCGATTTCCCCGCCATACACGCTGTATCCGTCGAGGTTGGTATAGGGCAGGTATGGGAGTTTGTCGGATGGTGTACGGAAATACGGTGCGCCTGTGGCGAGCTTGTTCTCCACCTTATTATAATATGCCGACGCCGTGAGGTTGTAATGCCCCTTGACGTATTCGGCTGAAAGGTTCAAGTTGTGGCTTATCTCTGATTTCAAAGCGGCGTTTCCCTCCACAATCCAGATGCCTGCCATATCGAAATCGTAGTATTTCTCCTTCAGCGTAGGCGCACGGAAACCCATTCCGTAGCCTGCCCGCAGGGAGAGGTTGCGCACAGGTTTGTAGCAGAGATTGAGCTTTGGTGTCAGTCGGGATTCGCCTCCGTCAGAGAAATAGTCGTAGCGTACTGCTCCCACAGCCTCCAGCTTCTGACTGATGCGCCAGTCGTATTGCATGAAGAAGTCGAAGCTGTCTTGCTTTCGCTCGGTGTTGTCGAGGTTGGTGTTAAACAGATAGTCGTGCATGAAATCCGCCCCTGCGGTGAGGATGTCACCGCTGCCGAAGGTGTGGTTGTAGAGCAGACGGAACGTGTTGCGCACATTGCTGTAGTCGCGGATATCGAGCTTGCGCAGCTTCTGGTAGTCCGACTTGTCGTATTGGTCGAAGGCGTAGTTTGCCTGCAACATGTCGTGGTCGGAGAGAGTCCAGTCTATGCGCAGTCCTCCGCTGAAGTCGCGGTAGCGCTCGGGCTGCTCGGCGGTGCGCGTAGTCTGGCGGAAGAAGTAGCCTACCCTTCCGCCAATCTCCACATTGCGCGACGGCGACCACACCAGTTGGTCTTTCAGATTCAGCGTCCTGTCGCCATACACCGTGGAGATGATTCTCGTGACGGGGTCCGCCGCACTGTGCACGTCGAAGTTGTCCACGTCTGTATAGTTGGCCGTGAACATATTGCCGAGGCGCTTGCCGTTGAGCCCGAACGAAGCGCCGTAGCGCTGCTCGTTGTGTCGGGCCAGTCTGCCGTTCACGTTCAGCGTCCAAGGCTTGTCAGTCTTCTTCGTTATGATATTTATCACGCCGCCCGTGGCATTGCTGCCGTAAAGCGCCGATGCGGCTCCCTTCACTATTTCTATGCGTTCCACGTTGTCCATATTGAGACGTGTGAAGTCCACATCGTCCATCGTCTCGCCGGCAAGCCGCTCCCCGTCGATGAGGAAGAGCACGCCCTGTCCGCCGAATCCAGAAAAGTTGAGATGAGTCTGCTGGTTCATGGCGTATGAGAATTCCACTCCAGGCAGTTCCTGCTGCAGGAGGTCCTGGATATTCGTGGCATCCGTCTTCTCTATCTCGCGGGATGTGATGACACGGGTCTGGATAGGGGTGTCTTTAAGGAATTTGGGAGTGCGCGTGCCTGTAACGACCACTTCGCCCAGGTCGAAATGACGGCTGATTGAGTCAATATACTCATCAAGCCGGTCGGCGCTCATGGCATTCTGGGCAACGGCACAAACATGGGCAAGGCACAAAGCCGGAATGAGGATTCTTCTCATATATATCGTTGGGGTGATAATCTGTTATATCGTTGGGGGATAATCAATATGGGTACTTGTAATTTATTGTGAGATAGCATTTTTTGCCGCTTGGCGAGAGATAGTCTTCGAGCTGCAGGGCGGCACACGTTCCGTCGGAAAGACGAAGGATGAACACGTGGTTGTTCTTCACGTAGGCCGGCGGCATGGGCGGTATCTTCAGGGCGAGCCACGAGGAGAGCAGCTTGTTTATCTTTATGCCCTGGGAGGGCACGAGGCCGAGGAGCATCTGTTCCTGACTGTCCCACACGTCGCACTCCGACCATTCGTCAGGCGAGAACTTCACATTGGCAAACGCCGCACTCGATTCCGGGAGCTGGTCCATTGATGTGAACGCCGTTTCGTAGACCTCTCCGCCATTGGTACGCACGTTGTTCCGGTGCACGGCGATAGTCCAGCGGTCCGGCTCCGGCTGCTTGTCGGTGGGCGTGAAGCTGCGGTATTCGTTGTTTTCCACGCCCTTGCCGAACACGTCAAACCAGTATAGATACTGTCCCGTAGTGTCGTCCGATTCTCCTGTCAGCGTCATCGGAATCGGGTATGCCTGGAATACGGTCTGCGCCTTGATGAGCGCCTCCTCGTCGTTCTGCTCCGTCAGCCGCTGCAGTTCCTGCAAATCAATATAATACCAGTCGGTCCAGCTCGTTGCATCCACCACAATCTGCCCCTTTGCCGGAATGATTTCTATCGGCTTGTCGTAGATTTCATCAAAGACGCCATTGCATGACATGAGCATCAGTATGCCGGAACATGCAATGGCTGTCTTCATTATGATAGTTCGTATATTTGTCATAACAGCCTTATATATTGCAACATAAGGTTTATCTTCTCAGGTATTTCTTTCCGTTTACTATTACTATTCCCTTGGCGTTGCTGCCCACGCGCTGTCCGTTGAGGTCATACATGTTGCCGTCTTTGACAGTTGGCTTGCCTGCCTCGATATTGTCTACCGCGTTTGTGGCATTGTTGAAGGTCGACGTGATAGGGAATGGCATTGCACCAACCTGGAAAGCATTCTCTATCGAAGTAATCTGACTGCCGCAGTATACCACGAGGATGTTGTTTTCTTTCTCTGGATTGAACTGGTATATTCCGTCCATCGTCTTGGTGCCACCACTCTCTGCCATGAAATGGAATGAGAGTCCGTCGCCCTTGTAGTCATGGTAGAATCCGCCCTTTTCCTCGCTGTATGTCAATCCCTTTATGACGTATGAACCAAGCGTGATATTGCCCATGATGGTGTTGTCGAGCGTATAGGTTGGAACCTCTACATCTACCTTCTCCACGCTGCCGTCGGTATACTTGCGCAACTTGTATGTCACATTGTCGTTGGAGTAGTTATACACGCCTCCAACGGAAACGTTGATTGCGCCCGAAATGGCTTTCAGGTAATACGACTTTATCTCGTATGTCATCTCCATCGGCATAGCTCCGTATTTGAATACGACCTTCAGTGTCAGGGAGTTGTCTGCCATGTTGTACTCACCGGATAGCGACGAGCCTGTTATCTGCTTCTCTGCGCCGTCGGCTTCAGCCTTGGCTGTGAACGTCTGGTCGCTGAACGAAACCACATGGTTTGCGCCCATGGAGAACTTTACGTTTTCTATCGTGAACGATGGAATGGTAGACATTCCCTTCATTGCGGGCAGTGTGATGCTGCCTGTCGTCATGTCGTTCATCACGAAGCTCACGGTGTCGCTCGGATTATCTATGACTGTTGTCATTACAGACACCTTGGATGCACCTACGAAGTTCAAGGCGCCATGCATCTGGGCCTTCATTCCTATTGCCGCAAGTACGGCAAATACGAGAGTAAATATTCTTTTCATCTTGTTCTTGTTTTTTTGTTTTATCGTTGTTTTATGTTTTATGCTTACGTTTACCGTTTCTGTATTATGGATTTCGCCGGGGTTCTCTACCCTGTTCGCTTGCTTGCCGAAAAGCATTCCATTGCCAACCGATGATGTTTCATTTGTCTGCTTATGATGTTTCCAGAAAAGCGCTGCAAAGGTCGGCAGTTTTCCATTCTTACACAATACTCAAATCAGGGGTTTTTACTCCGCCTTTTCGGCCGTTTTGTCCTGTGCGTTATAAAACCAATAACCAAAAACGAGTATTATGAACGCCCCGAGGATGCCCAGCATCTCATAGACATGGTTTAGCGGATCCACCCAGATTTCCTTGAAGAAGCCATTGCGAGCCGCGACTTCGACGAAGCTCCAGAACACGATTACCGTGGCTATCGACATACGGAGATTGCGTCCCCACTGACCGATATAGAGCTGTCGCTTGAACATCAGTGCCGAAGCAATGAGGCAAGCCAAACCTATGGCATAAGTGACGGGATGAGTGGTGCCGAGGAAGACGGGGTCGTAACAGAACATAAGCAGCAGATAAAGTCCCCACATCATTATGTTCCACTCCATAAAGGTGACGATGCTCGCATGGTGTGCCATCGGCCGGAGCTCCACATTGCCGTTCACGCCGCAGTGGTTCTGTATCCAGCGGATAAAGTCGCAGCCCGTGCGTGTGCAGAAGACATACAGCACGACGAACATCATCCACATGCCAAACGAGGCGGGCATGATGAGATACTCGGGGCGTGAACCGCGGATTTCCTTTATCCCCTCACGTGTATACTCCTCCAGCGGCGTACCGTTCACGGTGAAGGTGTGGTTTACGACGATTCCATTGACGTATTCCGAAGTGGTCTGCACCACTCCATTGCCCACCAGGTCGCAATGCACTCCGTAGCGATGGGCATAATAGGCGAAGAGGAATTCCACCCAACCCGTCCAGAAGAGCAATGCGCCGAACACTCCGAAGCATGTCTGCCTTGTATCGCCCTTCACGAATACGCCGCAGACTGTGACTACGAGTCCGACAAAACCCATTGCAAAAGCAGAATAGTGGAGTACTGCAGGCGTGAGCAACTGTTCCATCACAATCATCAGCGCATGCCCCAACGGCATGAGCAGCAGAATAATCAGCAAGGAGCCTATCGTCTTGCCGAAATAAGTCTTTCCATTCTTTGTTGTCATGTCATTTTGATTTTTCCGGCTGCAAAGGTAGCCAATATCTCATGTTCCGTGCAATACCGAAAATAAATGATATTCCCTACGACCTATCGACAACACCTAATGAAAAAGTGGATAAAAAGACAGAAAGTGTAAAGAAGTCAGGCCACTCGCCCGCTCTTCTTTACACTTTCCTTAAATATTGTTTATCTATCCGCCACCTCTGGTTCTTATTCATTCTTCATCGAAGGCCTCCAGATATCTCTCTATACATGGTTTCAAGTCCGGAATGTCATTTTCTATTGATACATATTTTCTTCAAAACATCCAACTATCCTTGGATTTAATTTTCACTTTATGCCCTTGTAATCCGGCATGGCACATGATAACGGAAGAGAAAACCAAAGAGAGACTCAGCCTTTCCGCCTATCCCTCCGCAACAGCTTCGGCCTTCTTGCCGAAACACTTGTCGACAATCAAAGCAAGGGCACCGTCGCCCGTCACGTTGCACGCTGTACCGAAACTGTCCATCGCGATATACAGGGCTATCATCAGAGCCAGCGCCTGCTGGTCGAAGCCAAGCATCGACGAGAGAATGCCGAGTGCCGCCATGATTGCTCCGCCAGGCACACCCGGGGCCGCCACCATAGTTATACCGAGCATCATGATGAAGCCTGCAATCATCTGGAAATCATACGCCATGCCCTGCATCATCATCAGTGCAAGGGCACATGCCACGATTTTCATCGTGCTGCCCGACAGATGTATCGTGGCGCAAAGCGGAATTACGAATCCGGCAATGTCCTTGTGGACACCGTTCTGGATGGTCTGGCGCATGGTGACAGGTATGGTTGCTGCCGACGACTGCGTGCCGAGGGCAGTGAAATATGCCGGCATCATCCTGCCGAGCATACGCAGAGGGTTCTTGTGGACGAAGATTGACGCTATGGTATACTGGAGAATGAGCAGGAATATATGCATGATGAATATCACTCCGATAATCTTGACGAACACGCTCAACACCTTGAACACCTCGCCAGAAAAAGTCATATTGAAGAAGATGCCGAAGATGTATATTGGCAACAACGGCAGGACCACCGCCTGTATGGTCATAGTGATGATGTCGCGGAACTCCGAAAAGACATACTTCAGCGACTGCGTGCCGAGATGGGCGATGCCCAGACCGAACGTGAATGCCATGACGAGCGAGGTCATAACATTGAGCGAAGCCGGAATGGCCACGGTGAAATACGGTTTGACGCCATCTGCCTGGCTTATCTGCGTCAGCTTCAGGTCGTCGGAAATAAGCGACGGGAATAAGGACTCGCCCACTCCATAAGTGAGGAAGCCCGAAAAGATCGTAGCTCCATAGGCGAGCATCGCCGTGACGAGGAGCATCTTGCCAGCCCCCTTGCCTATGTCAGCAATGGCCGGAGTGACAAGTCCCACGATGATGAGCGGTATAAGGAATCCGAGGAATTCGCTGAACAACCCGTTGAACGTGACGAAGATGCGCACCGGAGTTTCGGGAGTGAACATACCGAGACAGATGCCAAGAATAATGGCAACAATGATTTTAGGCAATAAGCCGAACTTGAATTTCTTCATTACTGAATGTTTTTATGGTTTCTTAGAATTAAGATTTGCTGCTTCTTATTGTTTTCGGATAGCATTTGCAAATATAAGGCAAATTATCTATAAAGCAATCATATTGGATAAAAATCTTTTCTTTTTACCCAATACGACGCTTGATTAAAAAGGTATAGAGGCTCTCTATACGCCTTTCAGTCATGATACAGCCCGCATACACGGGACGTACCGCCCGGCCGCTGCCGGCATCTATTTCATCATTACTTTCACACTTTCCTTCACATTGCCGCCTGCTACCTTCAGGATAATCAAACCCTCGGTCTTCGGCAGATAGATACTGGTGTTCGTGCCGTTGAACTTGTGCGTTCCTATCAGTGCGCCGTTGATATCGTATGCGTTGATTGTGAAGCTGTCCTTGGCCTGCGCTCCGTCAACATTCACGATGACAATTCCGCTGAATGCCTGCACGAGGCGCACCTTCTTGCCGTCGCTTTTGGCCTCCTGGATGCATCCGATGCCCAATGTCTGGCTGCCGAACGAAACGCTCTTGTCTGCCAGTCCCAGTTCTATCGCTCCGAGGTCTGGAGCTGCGCCTGCATAGCGTATCGCCGGAACGCTCACGCCCTGCGCCTTGTATCTGTCGCTCGCCTCCACTGCGGTTCCCTTGTCCACGAGCAGTGCATTGCCTTCCAGCGGACGCGCCCATGTAAGGTTGTCCCATTTCCAGTCGCCGTTGGCATCGCGGTCAGCGATTAGTTCGGCGTAGCTGTCCTCGCTCAACACATTTGACGGGTCCACGTTGAGATCGCTGGTCACCATTGTTCCCACGGAGAGTTCCGTTCTTCCATACTTTGTGCTCTTCTCGCCCCATTTCGTCGGGTCGTCGTGATGGCGGTCGGTCTTCAGATTGTCGTTGATGGCGATGCAGTTTGTCGCCACGAGTTCGTGTCCAGCCGCAATCGGTTCGTATGCCCTGTATGAGTATGCTTTCTTCAGCGTATTGCCGGCAACCGTCTTCAGCGCATAGCCCGTGCAGTTGTTCATGATGATGTCGCCGGAGTTATGGTTCTGGTCGAAGCCCTTGTTCACGTTGTTCACGGCAATGCAGCGGTTGAGCACCACGTTCATCGCTCCCTGGTCCGAGCCGCATTTGAATCCATTTCCGTTGCCCTCCGTCACTGTGCCGTTGATGATGGCGTTCTCGTAGGCAAGGCAATTCTCGAACACGATCGTCACATTGTCTTCGAATCCGCCCGACTTCTTGAAGAACACGTCATAGCCGTCGTCGGAGTTGTTGTATGCACGGCAGCCATAGAAGTAGTTGCCGGTTCCTACGGAAATCTTCGGCGCGAAGCCGTCGGCATCGCCGTCTCCCTCGTCCTTGTTCTCGAAGGCGTCGCAGTTGAGCACGTAATTATAGGATGCAAGGTTTTTCATCTGCACTCCGGTGTCGCCGTTTTTATAGAATTTGCAGTCTTCTATGATATTGTCGTGTGCGTCCTGCGTGCGGTTCTTGATGTCTGATGCCGAACCGCCGGTAGGCTTGTTGCGCTCGATGAGGAGTCCGTTGTCGCTGGCGTTCGTCACGTCCACGTGGTAGAAATGCCAGTATGACGAGGTAAGTCGTATTCCCTGGTATGGGTTGTCGCTATGTCCGTGTTGCGGATGGTCGCAGTTTATCACGGCCCTGCCGTTCAGACAGACGAGAGAGTTGTAGTTGTCTGCCGTGCCGTTGCGGTCGTTGATGTTTATCCTCTCCGTCGGACGGTATTCGCCCGGAGCCAGATAGATTGTCGTGCCCGGGTCCACGGCCTTGTCGACAGCGAGCTGTATGCTTGCCAGCGGAGCAGCCTCCGAGAGTCCGTCGTTGGTGTCGCTGCCCGTAGGCGATACGTATAAGGCGGGGCCGCTGCCGAGTCCTGGCGTGGCGATGGGCTGGCTGCCGGTCATATAGTTGAGGCCCGGAGTCTGGTCGTTGGGGTTATCGGGGTTGTCGGGCGATGCCGTTCCGCCTCCGCCGATTGTCTCCTCGTCGCCGATGGCTATATTATATATGTACATACCTCCGGTGATTCCGATTGTCACCGTTCCGTCTGCCAGCACCTTTCCGCTGCCCGTCTGATGCGTCTTGCCTGTTGACGACGGGAAGGTCCCGTCTACGTTTGTGAGCGCAAGCGAACGGGTTGCCGACTTGTTTGATGTCATGTATTCTATCTTCAGCATGTCGCCTGCCTTGCAGTCTGGTATAACCACGGAACTGGCATCGCCAAGCCACAGCGTACCGGTGCTGCCGCCCAGGCGCACATTGCCGTTGCTGTTTGCCGTTACGGTAAAAAGCAGGCTTTCGGTGGTTTTGAGTTCCGTTCCGTTTGCCTTCAGCGGAGCATTGTCGATGGCGAGCACATAACAGTAGCGGCTCTTTGAATCGGTCATCCAGTCAGCGTCTGCCTTGATGTTGCTGACGTCTTCTGCCGCCACGGACGTGAGGTTCCATCTACGCACAACAGCCGTCTCGTCCTGCGCAAAGGAAGCAGTAAACGACACTGCCGCCATTGCAAGCATAAAAAATTTCTTCATTTCGATTTTAATAGATTGTTAGATATAATTGTTAGTAGATTCTGATCGGTTTGATAGTTTTTCTGTTGCAAATTTAAATAAAAGTTGAAGAATGTGTTCTTATACTGGCTTCTTATTCCACGCAAACGTTTACGCAGAACCACAATTATATGTTATACAACATAATAACATATTATACACTAAGTGGTTAAGCCGCTTTTTCCGGTTGAAAAGCATTGCTCTTTTGGTCGTGCGACTACAATGAGGCATATTTCTCACTATAATAATGAGACGAATGGATGACTATAATGAGATGAATTTTCCTACCTTAGAATTTCAGATCGGAAAACTTGCGTATACCTTTTATATAATACTGCCAGAGGATTGAGAAGGAATAGACACCGTTGACGCAGCCCGTGGGGAGCATCCTCGTGGACTGTATGCGCTCGCGGTCGGCAGCGAAATCCTTTTTCCAGCGCTTGAAGTCGCGACGCGCCCGCACCACAGCCCTGAAGTCGCCCCAGCTTCTGCCGAGGATGAGCATCTGGAAGGCTGCCACCCAATCGAGCACGAAGCGCATACGCATCACGCCGGGGAGTTCGCGGTCGGAGAGGTTCTTGTAGAGCATCGTGAGATTGTTGCGGAAATTGAGGTAGGTCTTCATCGGATTGCCCTTGGGCAAAGTGCCGCCGCCCACATGATACACCACGCTGTCAGGGATGCACACCCCTGCCCTGCCCTGCAGACGAAGGCGCCAGCAGAGGTCTATCTCCTCATTGTGGGCGAAGAAGCGTCCGTCGAGTCCGCCCGTCTTCCAATAGTCCTGCGCCCTTATCATCAGGCATGCCCCCGTAGCCCAGAGTACCTCCGTGGTGTAATCGTATTGCCCGTCATCATCCTCCACGGAGTCGAAGATACGCCCGCGGCAGAAGGGGTAGCCGTATTTGTCGAGATAGCCGCCTGCCGCTCCGGCATATTCAAAGGCATTCTTGTTTTGTTCCGACAGGAGCTTGGGCTGACAGAAGGCAACCTCGTAATGGTTGTCCATATATTCCACAAGGGGCGTGAGCCAATGGTGGGTCACCTCCACATCGCTGTTGAGCAAGACGTAGAGCTCGGCATCAATCTGCCCGAGTGCCTTGTTGTAGCCCTCGGCAAAGCCCCAGTTCTTGTCGAACTGTATGACTCTGACCTGTGGGAACTGCTCCTTCAGCATCAATATGGAACCGTCGGTGGAGGCATTGTCGGCGACATACACCACTCCTCCGTCTTCAGCGGAATATTCCAACACCGAGGGAAGATACTTGCGGAGCATCTTCTCGCCATTCCAATTCAATATCACTATAGCTACCTTGTCCATCTTTTTCTCATTTATTATATTATATCTCCTGTCGCCGGATTTGTTTCAGACTCAGCATTGAAACAGAATTCAGATTCCCGATTAGAAGCAGTTCCTGATTTCTCTTCCCTGATGTCTCTTTTCTGATTCCTAATTAGAAATGATTTTTGATTCCTGTCCAACTCAAATTATCTCGCATTTCAGCGCCGACTTGTCGCGGTTGAAATCACCGAGGCGCACCATCACGAGCTGGTTGTCGAGCTCATCAGACGACAATGCGGCAGGAAGTTCCACGCGCACGTAGTTCTTCGTGAATCCGTGCATCGCCTTTCCCTTCGGGGCTTTCTCGAAGAGCACCTCGGCCTCCGTGCCGATATAACTGGCATAGAAGGCGTGCTGCTTCTCGTCCGACATATCCAGCAGGCGCTTGCTGCGGAGTTTCTTGTCCTTGTCCGCCACCACATAGGGGATGCGTAGGGCTGCGGTGCCCGGGCGCTCGGAATAAGGGAACACATGGAGATGGGTCACATCAAGACCCTTGAGGAATTCGTAGGTCTCCTCAAACAGTTCCGGTGTCTCACCTCTCGTGCCCACCATCACGTCCACTCCGATGAAGGCATCAGGCATGAACTTCTTGATAAGCCGTATCTTGTGGGCAAACAGGGCTGAATCGTAGCGGCGGTGCATGAGCTTCAACACGGCATCCGAACCGCTCTGCAACGGAATATGGAAATGTGGCATGAACGCCCGGCTGTGGGCGCAGTATTCTATCAGGTCATCCGAAAGGAGGTCGGGCTCCAGACTGCTTATCCTGTAACGCTTTATCTCCTCCACCCCGTCGAGGGCTTTCACGAGGTCGAGGAAGCTCTCATGCGTAGTGGCACCGAAGTCGCCTATATTCACTCCCGTGAGCACAATCTCCTTTCCGCCTTCGGCGGCTGCCTGCCGTGCCTGGTCCACCAATGAGGCGATGGACGGGTTACGGCTGAAACCGCGGGCATAAGGGATGGTGCAGTAAGTGCAGAAATAATCGCAGCCATCCTGCACCTTGAGGAAAAAGCGGGTGCGGTTGCCGCGCGAACAGCTCGGTGTGAAGGTCTTGATGTCCTTCGTCTTGACGGAATAGAACTTGTGCTGCGCGTTATCGCCAGCCGACAGGGCATCCGAATCGGCCTGCGCCGATGTCCATGCGTCGGAGAGATACTGTATGAGGTTCGCCTTCTCGTTGGCACCAAGCACGAGGTCAACACCCTCTATCCTGGAGATTGTCTCCGCTTCGAGCTGCGCATAACAGCCCGTCACGACTACAAACGCCCCCGGGTGCTGCCTCACCATGCGGTGGATTGCCTGACGGCATTTGTGGTCGGCTACCTCAGTCACGGAACACGTGTTTATCAAACATATATCCGCCTTCTCGCCTTCTTCCACGGTTCTTACACCCATATCCTGAAGAAGTCTGCCGAAAGTGGAGGTTTCGGAAAAGTTCAACTTGCAGCCAAGCGTGAAATAGGCTGCCGTCTTACCTTGAAATACCGATGAGTCTATCATATTATATATGTATTTATGTTTTTCCGCAGCGGACAAAGCTGATGGCCGGAAAATACCTATGTGGCATCCGACGTTAACCTTATTATATATATAGCCGCAGAATAATGTCTGCAAAGGTAGCACAAAAATCCGACTTTCTGCGTATACGCCCCCTTTGTTTTTATCCTACAGCGGAAAACAATCAAACAAAAAACATATGGATTTCTACGTTTGTAAGGGCGCACAGAAATCTTTATACATTATTTAACATATTATTTCATTTTGTATTTACTTGATTATAAGCAACTTATAAAAAAGTTACAAAAACACGATAAAAAAAACACTAAAAAAGAGAACAACGTATTGGAAAATTACTTACCTTTGCATCGTTTTAATAAACAAATGATTGTTTTACAGATTTAAAAAGCAAAGAAAAATGAAAAAATTGGTTTTAATGTTCGTAGCTATCGCAGCTATCTCTTTCGCATCTTGTGGTAACAAAACAGCTCAGGCTACTGGCGCTGACACTGACACTGTAGCAGTTGATTCAGCTGCTGATTCAGTTGCTGTTGATACAGTTGCTACTGACTCAGTTAAGTAATTTGCGAAAGCGAACTTAAAGAGAAAGTAAGTCGCGGGACTCAGTCCTGCGACTTTTTTTTGTTTATATACACCAAGCATATTCAAAACTACAGAATAAGACAAAGCATTAATAGTGCTAACTACATTATCCAAAGCTTTTCTCCCCTCTGTTAGCACCCAGACAATAAGACTATCACAAAAACGAAGAATACAGCCCTTATTTTGTTATATTTCATGTTGTATTTTGGCAAATGAGAGAAATTACATGGTTTTTGATAGGATTTGCAAGTTTTTTGGAAGAAATTGCCATTTATATTTGTTCTTTGAATGCTTATCTTTGCATAAGATTGGCTGCACTCGGCAATCTGAAAACAAGTTTTCATTGCGCTCGCTTGCACAATCTTTGCATAATAACACATAAAATAATCAATTATGAATAGACTAACACCTTTTATGCTGTTCATGATGACGATATTGACATCATGCAACACCACTGACAGCAATGACTACATCACGGCTATCCCTTATCAGGAAACAGAAGACGGTATGTGGGGAATGATTACCACAGAGGGAGAAGTGCTGTTCTCCAAGGAGTTCAAGAATGAACCTACCGTGGTAAAAGACGGTATGTTCATGGTTAGAAACGAAGACAACAACTGGGAGATATACAAAGCTGAAAAGAAACCGAAAAAGATTGGCAGCGAATATACTGCCGCCACTCTCTTCTGCAATGGTAGGGCTTTGGTTTGCGAGAAGGACAATTATATAACTATTATCGACACTGACGGAAATACAATCAAGACTATCGACAAGATTGACGACAAGCCGGTAAGTATGGTATTACCTTTTTATGAAGGCTTTGCCAAATACATGACTGACGAATGCTACGGAATCATCGACGAGGATGGCAACCCTATTATCCCCGCCGACTATTGTTTAATAACAGACTGCAGCGACGGTAAGTTTATTGGAGTTAACAAAAAATACAGTACATATTACTGGAACAACCATTTTGATAAGATAAAATATACCATACTGAACACAAAGGGAGAGATTCTCTTTGAGATTGACGGAACAGAATACAACCAAGTCACGAAATTCGAAAACGGACTGCTACCAGTATACATCATTAACGGCAATACTGAGATGTGGGGTATCATCAACGAGAAGCAGGAAGTGGTGGTGAAGCCAACCAAGGATATCATGGGCATCATTGAAATAAGAAACAACATGTTCACCTATTACAATAAGGACGGATGGGGGCTCATGAATACAGAAGGGAAGATTCTGATAAAACCGAAATACAACACCCTGTCATTCGACGGCGACGACAGACTACAGGCATACTATCTTGACAAGGACGAAAAAGGACACGTCAAGTTTATAGACACAAACGATAACCAGCTGTGCAAAGAGACTTTCTCCTATGCTACAAAATTCTCGGAACTCGACAATATGCATTCATTGGTACAAATGCAAGACAATAGCTGGTCGATTATCAACGACAAATATGAACACGTTGCAAACCTTCCCAAAATAGCAAATGCAGAATATAAGTTAGGCGATAATCCTGTAGAGTGTAACTTCGTAGATATTGCAAAAATACTCGACGAGCTACAGATTAGCCAAAACGGAATGGAAGGTGTGACATTCCAATCATCACCAAAGACTGTTGTTGAGAAGCTTATAAAATACCGTGATAATGAAGACCACAGATACCCAAAGGCATCAGCATACTGGTTTCAAAACCAGTCAATATACGAATACTATAAGACGATAAACAACCTGTATGCCTCGGTGGAAATAGAATTTTACGGCAATATGAGCCGGGCTATTTCCGACCCAAAAGAAGCAGGCAACGAGGATGTGAAATGGTATAAAAACGATATGGGCATACCATACGCTTACCTCTGGAACGACGAGAAGATAAAGTCATTCCGACTGGAATTCGCCAACGATGCCATGATGAGAGGCAAACTGAGCAGGATGCTTGATGAATTAAAGAAACACTTCAAGAAAGCGGGACGAGTGGTAAAGGAAAACGACGGTGCCATAGTGATTGCTCTCGACAACTACAAAACCGCCTTTATATATATGAAACCCAAGAAGGTGGTAGCCACATGGGGTGACATCGGTTATCCGGAGGATTTCAACATCTCGGAATATGACGGTATTAAGGAAGACCTCTCCAATAAGATTTACGAAGAAGAATATGGTGAGAACTAATGTTCTGAAACATCTCATTTCGAAGAACCTACGAATGGAAACAGTCATGAAATGAACAATGACTTTGCAAGTTGAATTGAACAAAAAAACGAGTAGACAAGTAGATTGGCCTTACTCTTTCAAGAAGGCAGTCTTCCTTGTCTCCTGATTTCGTCACTCAAAAAAATTACACCATAAAACGCATCTAAGAAACGCTGCCATCAGTAAACACAAGTTTCACCGACGGCAGCGTTATCATTAAAGTACTTCATCATCAATACACACGTGGACCAAAGATTGTTGTACCTACTCTGACCATTGTACTACAACACTCTACTGCTATCTTATAGTCATGACTCATTCCCCACGACCGCTCACAGAAAGCGTCATCGTCGGCAAAGTATTCCGCCTTCACCTCATCGAAGAAGTCGGCAGCCTGCATGAATTCGCTTCGAATCTGGTCTTCATCGTCCACATTCGATGCCATCATCATGATTCCGCTGATATGCACATTCTTCAATTCACGCCACTCCCCGTCGGCAAGGAGCTGGCGGCAGGCATCGGGGGTCAACCCGTATTTGGTTGCCTCCTGGGCGATATGAAGCTCAAGGAGAACGTTGATCACGCGGTCGTGCTTCGCAGCCTGCTTGTTTATTTCCTTCAACAGCTTAATGGAGTCCACCGCCTCAATCATGTCAATATACGGGGCAATGTATTTCACCTTGTTAGTCTGCAGATGTCCGATGAAATGCCACTGTATGTCATCCGGCATTGTCGCCTGCTTCTTGGAGAGCTCCTGTTCGTGGCTCTCGCCGAAGATACGCTGCCCCTCATCGTATGCTGCCTGCAGATACTCATTGGGATGAAACTTGCTGACAGCCACAAGGCGCACGCCCTCTGGAAGGTCAGCGAGCACTTTATGCAAGTTTCCTGCTACATCATAGTCCATAAACAAATTCCTTTCTGTTTGTTATTCAGCTGATTATATTGTGATATATTATTGTCCGGGTTATGCGCCGGACTGGTCTTACCGTCTATTCGGCAACCGCTTCGGGTTCTGATGCGCCTGTTGCCGCAGCGTCCTGCTGCTTATATTCGGGCACATCGTTTGCCTCGGGCTCCTTGGTCTTCATGTCTGCGCCATGCTCAAACACGTCCATTATCTGCGTTTCGGCAACGGAAGCGATTGCATAGTCTATCATCGTCTTGCCCATCACCTCGTCGATATTGTGGACAGCGCCATTGAATGTGGCGGCATGAACGAGATAGTTCACGTTACTTCTCTTCTCTTTCTCCGTCTTCTCGTCAAGGGTGATAAACTGCAGTTTTGCCTTAAACCAGCGGTCGGCTTTCGGTTCGTCGCTGAAGAAGATTTCGCCGTATGGAGCCTTCTTTATGTCGCGCACCTCGAATTCGCCGCTTATATAGGCAGACATCTCCTCTGTAATCGTCTTTTCAGCTTCTGTAAAGCTCAATGCGTCAACCACATAAAGCTCTGTCACCTTCTTCTGCATTCCGTCTTCCATCATCTTTTCATAACGGATCTTACACTCAAACCATGTTGTTGTTCTTGTTCTCATCTTTATATTTGAATTATTTTTTTGATATCCTTATTGATTATTATCTCTTTGATTTTATCTTTATCTGCTTGATTTGGGAGCTTCACCCGTATTTGTCCAATCTTGACTCTCAAGACAGCAGCAGTCCCAAAGACAGCGTCAGTCCATATACGAACATATTGCGGGCTGTATCGGCAAGCACAAGGTTCAACTGCCGCCCACTGCCTATCTTCACCATACGACGGTATGTGGCTATATGCATTATCAGATAAACAGTAGGCAGCAGCGGTGTCCAATATTTCCCATAAACAGCAAACACCACACCCATCAAGGAAGCTATTATGCCAAGCCACAGATAGAGGAGTCTGCCTTTATCTGCACCTATCATTACTATCAGTGTCTTCTTCCCTGCACGGCGGTCGTTGTCAATATCCCTGTAGTTGTTTACCACGAGCAGCGTGTCTATAACCAGTCCACATGCCAACGAGGCGAGAAAGACAACCCATGTACATGTGTCTGTCTGCAAGTAATACGTGGCGCAAACGGGCACGATGCCAAAAAACACAAGCACGAGCAGATCGCCAAGTCCGCGTGAGGCAAGCAGCGTGGTGTAAAGGAAACAGAACACCACACACAACGCCCCTACGAGTATCATCTCCACGCCGCCATAGATAACCAGCGGCAGACCGATGATGCAGGCAATCACGGTGGTAATGACTATCCCCACCTTCATCTTCGCCACGTCTATCCATCCCATTGCACAGGCACGGGCTGGTCCGAGCCGCTGTTCGTCGTCCTTGCCGCTGATGAAATCGAAATAGTCGTTCACGAAATTCGCATCAATCTGCATCACGAAGGCAAAGAGCGCGCACAATACAGCCGGAATGATTCTGAAACCGTTGCCTTGCAAATCGGTATACGCCATAGCCAAGGCTATCATCACAGGGACAGATGCCCCGGTAAGGGTCTTTGGTCTGGCGGCAAGCAGCCATGCCTTGAAAGAGTTTTTCCGTATAATTTCCTTATCCATTTTCATTTATATTCGTCGCCACATTACGCCAAACTGCGAGATATACGCCATAACAGACTATAAACCAACTACTATACGCAGATAAAACGACGCAAAAGCAGCGAACTTCTTGCAAAAATAAACATTAAATCGTACATTTGCAAAAAATAAGAACTACTTTTACATGATAGACAAAAATGTTAGTTTAGACCTGATGGAATTTGTAGAGACGGAGATTCTGCCGAGATACGCCGCTTTCGACCAGGCCCACAGGTTGGGACACGTAAATCAGGTAATAAAGCAATCACTCAATCTTGCAAGAAAGACCGGCGCCGACATCAATATGGCTTACGTCACCGCTGCCTACCATGACCTCGGACTCGAAGGGCCGCGGGCGATACACCATATCACGAGCGGAAAGATCCTGCTTGCCGATGCGAGACTGCGCAGATGGTTTTCTGCAGAACAGATAAAGATAATGAAGGAGGCTGTGGAAGACCATCGGGCATCAGCATCCCATGCCCCAAGAAGCATCTACGGCAAGATTGTGGCGGAGTCCGACAGGGAGCTTGACCCCGAAACGGTGTTCAGAAGAACAATCCTTTATGGAAGAGACCATTACCCCGAAATGTCGAAAGAGCAGCAATGGATCAGGTTCACCGAACATCTCGAAGACAAATACTCCAACACAGGATACATCAAGCTGTGGATTCCCGGAAGTGAGAACGAGAAAAAGCTGAAGGCCATCAGGGAACTCCTCACCCAACCGAAGAAGCTCAGGGCGATGTTCGAATCCATCTTCGAGGAGACGGAAGAGGGATGAAAGAACTGTTTCTTCCAAAGATTTGCCGCAACAAACGCCATTCTGCGTCATTCATTGGAAAGACGGTGCTATACATATTAAATATAGGGTGCCATACATTAAGCATACGGCGCCACACACGAACAAGGATATCAACTTAACACATCAAGAATAATGAGAAAAGGACTTATAATAGGGTTGCTGCTTACGACGATGACAGCCGGAGCCGTGAAGATGCAACCAGGATTCACCAAGGTAAAGCAGAGCGATGGCACGACAATAACCGTAAGGGCCTTCGGCGACGAGGACTTCAGCTATTTCATGGCCGCCGACGGAACACTGCTCTATCAGAAAGGCACGGACTTCTTCATTGCAGCCATCGGCAGCGACGGAAAGATGAAGCCGTCCGGCATCCTTGCGCACAATCCTGAGGAAAGGAGCGCCAAAGAGCTTTCGCTGATAAAGCTGCAGAACCGCGAGGCGTTTTTCAAGGCTATCAACTCGCAGGCCAAGGCCAACAGGATTATGCGCGAACCGATGGCAGAAGACAACACCCTGCTTCCGCATCTCGGGAAACAGAAGATCCCCGTTATCCTCGTGGAGTTCAGCGACGTGCCTTTCACGGTAAGCAATCCCAAGGAGACTTTCAACAAATACCTGAACGGAAAGGAACTGTTCAACAAGACCGACGACCCGGAGATGGGTTATTTCAATGCCAAAGGCAACTTCATCGGCAACTACGGCAGCGTGGCACGCTATTTCTCCGACATGAGTTACGGGAAATTCCAGCCAGAGTTCGACGTATATGGTCCTGTCAAGCTCGACAAGTCACTCAGCGCATACGGTGCGGGATATTCCTCCCAAGAGGATATGAAGGGACTGTTCACGGATGCCTGCACGGCAATAGACGGCGAACTTGATTTTTCAAAATACGACTCCAACGGCGACGGCAACGTCGACCTCGTATACATCATCTATTCCGGCTATTCACAGAGTATCACAGGCAACTCCACCGACTGCATCCATCCCAAATCAGGACTGTTGAGCCTCGACAAGACTTTCGACGGCAAGAGCATCCGACGCTACGGCGTGAACAACGAACTTAACGGCACTCCGGAGACGACCAGCCAGCTCGGTGTGATGATAAACGGCATCGGACTCTTCTGTCATGAGTTCTCCCATTGCATGGGAATGCCCGACCTGTATGCCACTTCTGGCAGCACAGCAGAAAAACTTATCAACCACAACATGGACTACTGGAGTCTTATGGATGCCGGAGAATACACATATAACGGCTACCGCCCGACGGAATACACGGCATGGGAACGTGAGCGCTTCGGCTGGATGGAAATAGAGACACTGACCGAACCCGCCGACATCACTCTAACTACTCTTGCCAACAAGGGTAAGGCATACCGCATAGTGAACGACAAGGACAATACCGGACACGAATACTACATCGTGGAGAACGTGCAGAAGAAGGGATGGAACAAGTCGTTATGGGGCAAAGGCATGATGGTGACCCACGTGGATTATGATGACTACTACTTCTCCCTCGGCGGCTGCAAGGTGAACAGTACCGCAGGACACCCGCGCATGACCCTCATGGCAGCCGACGGAATGCTCGTGCCAGAATACTATATCGGTGAAACGATAAAGGAGAGCACCGACGAAACGATAAAGAAGCTCAACGCCGACCTCGTAGCGAAATACAACGGACAGGAGTTCTCCGGCACCCTATACAAGAGCGAAGCCGCCGGCGACCTCTATCCTGGAACCTCCGAAGCCACATCGCTCACCGACGACTCCACCCCGATGAAGGCATGGACCTACACCGGAGGTACGATGGGCAAGCCGATAACCGATATCACGGAGAACACCGAAACAGGCGAGATTTCGTTCAAGTTCATGGGTGGAAAGACCGACGGAATAAACTCCATAACGACCGGACAGCAAGCCGACGGCAGAATCTATTCCATCAGCGGAACGCTTATGACGGGCGACCACAACTCCCTGCCCAAGGGTGTCTACATCATAAACGGAAAGAAAATGGTGAAGGAATAATATGACAAAAGGCTGAACCCAATCAAGGATTCAGCCTTTTTCATATCATAAAGCGAAAATCTGCAACACACAAACTTCCAATCTGTTCAGACATTGAATTTCAAGCATTCGCTTATCTTCTGCATCGTGGTGAGACGCGTAGGCACAAGCGGCAGGCGAAGCACATTCTCAATCATCCCCATCTCATGAAGCATCGCCTTTACTCCCGCCGGATTGCCATCCACAAAGAGGAGATTGAAGAGGTCGGTAAAGCGATGGTGAATCTTGCGCGCCGGCTCTATCTCGCCGTTCTGCTCCAGTCTGAGCATACGCGAGAATTCCTTAGGCAGAGCGTTTCCGATAACGGAAATCACTCCCACTGCCCCACAGGCAATCATCGGGAATGTCAACGCATCATCACCGCTTATCACATCAAACGTGTCCGGCTTGTTCTTTATTATCTCGTCCACCTGCTCCAGGTTTCCGCTTGCCTCCTTCACGGCGACGATGTTCTTGCAGTCGCGTGCAAGGCGCACCGTTGTCACCGCCGAAAGATTTACGCCTGTTCTGCCCGGCACATTATATAATATGACAGGCATTTCCGTAGCTGCGGCAATCGTCTTGAAATGCTGATACAGTCCCTCCTGCGACGGTTTGTTGTAATACGGACATACGCTCAGCACTCCGTCGATACCCGAGAAATCGCGCGTCTTCAGCTCCTCCACTACGGCAGCGGTGTTGTTTCCGCCGCATCCCATAAGGATAGGCACGCGTCCGGCAACCTTCTCCACAACGAAATCCTTGATTCTCTGCTTCTCATCCTCCGTGAGCGTAGGTGTCTCGCCCGTCGTGGCAAGTATGCAGAAGAAGTCAGCACCATTTTCCAACTGATACTCTATCAGCTTCTCCAGCGCTGCATAATCCACAATGCCAGATGCCGTAAACGGCGTTATAAGGGCAATACCAAGTCCCTTGAATATGTTTTGACACATAATGAAATATTTTTTTCATGTTTTAAACCGTTGCAAATTTACGATTTTAAAAGTAAATTGCAAAACTTTTTACGCATATATATGTTAATCTGCGCACGCCGCGACGGGATTTTTCCCCTCCCTATTTGCTTCCGATATAAAGGAACACCATTCCGAGCAGAACCAGCATGAGGTCTACCAGCTTGCTCTTCAGGTTCTTCTCATGAAGCAGCATAGCCCCGAAGAGGAACGACACGATTACGCTGCCCCTGCGCACCATCGACACGATACTTATCATTGCATCGGGGAAGCTCAGGGCATAGAAATACACAAAGTCGGCAGCACTCAGGAACACGCTTATCAGTATTATGCCCCAATGCCAATGAAACGCTGTGGAAGCCTTGCGCTTGGGATACCAGATTACGAGCAGCATGATGAGCATCATGAAGCATTGGTAGATGTTGTACCAGCTCTGCACCATCATGCTGTTGAGCCCCACTCCGCCGCTCTCGCGCGGTGCCATGAGATACTTGTCGTATAATCCGCTAACGGCTCCGAGCACAGCGGCAAGCACGATGAAATATATCCACTTGTCATGCTTGAAGTCGATGCCTTCCTTCTTTCCGCTCCTGCTGAGCATGAAGAACGAGGCCACCGCCAGCGCCACTCCTATCCACTGATATACATTCAGCCGCTCGTCGAACACGAGCAGTGCGCCGACGAGCACCATCACGGGGCGGGTGGCATTGATCGGCCCTACTATCGTGAGCGGCAGATGCTTCATGCCGAAATAGCCGAATATCCACGACGACAACACGATGATGCTCTTGCCGATGATATACTTATGTTCGTCCCATCCGCCCGATGCCACATGGAAGATGCTTCCGTCGAGCATCGTGGTGTTATACGACAGGATGATAAACGGCAGGAATATCATCGATGCGAAAAGCGTATTGAGAAACAACACCGGTATAACGGCATTGTCACGGAGCGACTCTTTCTTGAAAGAATCATAGAAACCCAAAAGGGTTGCAGACAGAAAAGCTAAAATCAGCCACATAATATTTTCTTTTGTTATCCAGAATAATCTTTTTAATTCTCATCAAATGGATACAACACTTTTTCCAGAAAGAGCGCATTGCCCGGCATGCTCTCGCCGGCATTGCTGCGGTTCTTCCCTGCCACGACAGCCTTGAACTGTTCCATCGTCAGGCGGTGTCTCCCCACATCTATCAGCGTGCCCACCACGGCGCGCACCATATTGCGCAGGAACCTGTCGGCAGAAATCACAAAGTGCCAGCAGCCGTCGCCGTCGTCAATCCAGCGGGCTTCGCCTACGCGGCAGATGGTGGTCTTCACATCCGTATGCACCTTGCAGAAAGCGGCGAAGTCGCTGCACTCAAGCAGGTATGCCGCCGCCTCGTTCATCAGCTTGAAGTCGAGGTCGTAATGCAGTTCGCAGGAATAAAACCTATGGAAGGGGTTCTTGTGCAGATGGATATAATAATGATATGTGCGCTTCACGGCGCTGAACCTTGCATGCATCTCCCCGTCCACCGGAATCACCTTGTCCACGGAGATGTCGCGCGGCAAGAGGCGGTTCAGCTTATACGCAAGTTGCCCACAGTCAATATCCCTGTCTGTGTCAAAGTGTGCCACCATCACTCTGGCATGCACACCGGCGTCGGTGCGTCCCGCACCCACAATCTCCATCTCGCGGCGCATCAAAGTGGAGAGTGCGCGCTGCATCTCCTCCTGCACGGAATTGCCGTTTGGCTGTATCTGCCACCCGTGATATGCCGTTCCGTCGTAGCTCAAATATATGAAATATCTCTGCATCAATTCTTCTGACAATTCGTTTCGACCTGCAAAATTACTCTATATAATGGGAACGGCAAAGAAAATGCGGGGAAAAGAAAGAAATAACAAATAAAAAGGTTACTTTTGCAACAGCTTTGTTAATATGAGCAAAAACACGCCGACCGGCAATTGAACAGATAAACGAATATTCTATATGGAAAGAACTGAAAGTCAGAAGAATGACCGAAAACCAAGCAAACAGACCAAGCAGTTGATTCTATGGATCGGTGCCCTGGTAGTGGGAGCCGTATTGGGAATGTTGGGAATCAACGCCCTCAATGAGTTGATGAACTTTATCGCCACGGTATACACCCGCCTGTTCCAGCTTCTGGCGGTGCCCACAATCGCCCTGGCGGTAATGACCACACTGGCGGCACTGGGCAACCAGGCCGACACGGGGAAGATATTCCGCCGCGCCTTAGTCTACACAATGCTCACCACGTTTGCCGCAGCCGCCGTAGGACTCGTGCTCTACAACATCGTGCAGCCCGGAAACCTGCCGCAGGCAATGGTGCAGAGCGGCACTTCGGCGCTGCCACAGAATCTGGGCGAGACGTCATACTATGACCATATCCTGGGCGTAATCCCCAACAATATCGTCAGACCGTTCGCCGAGGGCAACGTGCTCTCCATCCTCATTCTGGCGGCTGCTGTGGGCATTGCCCTCGCCAAGATGCCGTCGTCCGACAAGAAAGACGTGATCATCAAGGGTCTCCAAGGGCTCCAAGACTTGCTCTTCCTCCTCATCCACGCCCTCATCTGGGCATTGCCGCTGGGCATCGTCGCCTTTGCAGCTCAGTTGTCGGCACAGTTCTCTGCCGGAATCGTGATGGCGTCGCTCGGCAAATACGTCGCCGTGATACTGGGAGGCAACATGATTCAGTTCTTCATCATCCTCCCACTCTTCCTGCTGGCCAGAGGTCTGAACCCGTTGCGCACGCTGGGCAGGATGATGCCCGCCGTATTGATGGCGCTATTCACCAAGAGTTCGGCAGCCACACTGCCAGTGACGATGCAGACAGCCGAGGATCGTCTGGGCGTATCCAGCAAGGTGTCGCGCTTCGTACTGCCCATCTGCACCACCATCAACATGAACGGTTGTGCGGCTTTCATCCTCGTCACCTCGCTCTTCCTGATGCAAAACGGCGGCATGGCGCTCCCCTGGACCACCATGATTCTCTGGCTCTTCATCTCCGTCCTTTCCGCCATAGGCAATGCCGGCGTACCGATGGGCTGCTATTTCCTCACGCTCTCCCTCATGTCGGGTGTCAACGCCCCGATCGGCATCATGGGAATCATCCTGCCCATCTATACCATCATCGACATGATAGAGACTGCCGAGAACGTCTGGTCCGACTCCTGCGTCTGCGCAATGGTAAACAAGGATATGAGCAAGTGTTGATGGAATCGGAATATATATATAAAGTAAGAATTTAGAGTAAAAAAAGTTTTTCCTTTTTTTACCCTCACACCATCACAAATATGCCTGGAACGCCCTGTATATCGGGGTTTCAGGTGTGAGGGTAAGTGTTTTTACCCTCACATTTACCCTCACACCCTCACTCTTCCGGCAGGAAAGCATCCTGTTTGTCGTGAACTCTATGGATGGGCGTCAATGGAGCAGAGGTTTACCAGACGTATAGCTATGTTACATAATGAGCTATCTATACGATGAGTATAGCTATGTCATACAATGAGTATAGCTATGTTATATTGTTAGTATACCTATGCTGAACTATCGGTACCAAGGTGCTATACCTTTCTGGTACCGTCTTTTCTATGAAAAAAAGGAGGAAATATTTGGGTCTTATAAAAAAACATAGTACATTTGCAGCGGATTTGGAAACAGGGCATACACTCCTGTGCAAGGGAATCAGGTGGAATACCTGAGCTGTACCTGCAGCTGTAACCATATTTTTCTCCCCTCCAAGCAAGGTCACTGAAGGCAAAACGCCGATGGTTTTGCAGATTCGGGAAGACGGAAGGGGATGTGGAAGCCAGAATACCTGCCATCTCCTCTAATAGATTAAAGCTCCCAGGAACAGGAGCATATTATTATGAACAGAAACAGAATACTATTATTAGCCCTGACATCGGGCATATGCGGTGTGTCTTCACATGCCCAGAAAGATAATGGCCATACCCTACAGGAGGTGGTGGTCACAGCCACTGGTACGGGTCACCTGCTGAAAGACGTGCCCGTGCAGACCGAAGTGATTTCCCGGAAGATGATAGAAAGCTACGGAGCAAAGTCCATTGAGGAGATACTGGGCGGACTCACAGCGTCCTTCTCGTTCAACGAGGGCGACATGGGAAGCCAGACGCAGCTCAACGGACTGGGAAACAACTACATCTTGATTCTCATTGACGGAAAGAGAATACACGGCGACAACGGAGGCGAGAACGACCTCGGACTGATTGATCCGCACAACATCGAGCGCATCGAAATAGTGAAGGGAGCACAGTCGGCACTCTACGGATCCGACGCCATGGCCGGAGTGATAAACATCATAACGAAGAAACACGACACCGAAGGACTACTGCTTGAGAACAAGACAAGATACGGCAGATTCAACGATATCAGACAGCACAACGGCGTGGGAGTGAGGTTCGGAAAGGTACAGTCGTACACCGGATTCCAACTGCAACACTGCGACGGATGGCAGAACACGTCAAAGGAATACGCCGAAGGCCACATATTGCCCGACTCGAGGAACAAGACGCGCAATAAGTTTACGAACTGGCAGGTGAGCGAACGGCTGACATACAACCCTACGAAAGATCTGGAGCTGTATACCGGTGGAAGCTTCTACCGCAAGGACATCATGCGCCCGACAAACGGCAGATACCCGTCGTGCGACGTCTACACCTACGACCTGCTCTACCGAAACGCATCCGCCTCGGCAGGAGGCAAATGGTTCACCGACAGGGAGAAGAAGGACTATCTCTCGCTCGATGTGGACTGGAACAAACACGCTTACTACTACCACTATACGGCCCGCACATACGAGGATGCATACATCAACGGGGAACTGGAGCACGGAGTGCCCTTCTATGCCGGACAGGAACGCCTGCAAAGCGATCAGCAGCGCACGATGGCCACACTCAAGGGAGTGTTCCATCTGCCATACGCCAACACGCTCAACGTGGGAGCGGAATACAGATACGACTATCTGAAGGCTCCGATGCGCACGGAAACCGGCACGGCAAGCGACAACACCGCCGCCATATATGCGCAGGACGAATACAATCCGGCAAGATGGCTCAACCTGACTGCCGGCGCAAGGCTCGTGGACAACGAGAAATTCGGATTCCACTTCACGCCGAAGCTGAGTGCGATGGCAAGTCTGGGCGATTTCCGTCTGAGACTGGGATGGAGCCAGGGATTCAAGTCGCCCACGGTGAAGGAGCTGTATTACAGATACCTCCACGTGATGGGTTCAAGCACCTTCTTCAATATGGGAAACAAGTCGCTCCGTCCGCAGAAGAGCAACTACTTCAGCGCCAACCTGGAATACCGCACGGAGAGGTTCTCGGCATCCGTAATGGGCTACTACAACAAGCTGAAGAACATGATTACGCTCGTGAACGTGCCGGTGGAAGAACTGCCCAAGGATGTCACCACGGGCTATCTGGGCGACGGCAGCGGAAAGGTGACGGCACGAAAATACAAGAACATGGAAGATGCCGAGACGTATGGAGTGGACGTGAACATGTCGGTCAATATCTTCAAGGACCTGACGCTGACCGCCAACTACAGCTATCTCGACACCAGGGCAAACACATACGACGTGGACCACGACCGCATGAAGCGTGCCACGATAGACGGCATGGCACACAACAAATGGAACGCCAGCCTCATCTACGGCCATCGGTTCAGCCCCTCATACCGACTCGGAGCCAACCTCGCCACCCACGGCAGCAGCAAGCGCTACTACGAGAACAACGGCAACGGAAAGCATTTCCAGATATGGCGCATCAACACCACACACGACTTCGGCAAGATGAACGCCCCGCTCACATACAAGGTGGAGTTTGGCATCGACAACATCTTCGACTACAAGGACACGACGATGCGCCCATACCACATGGGCACGACTACCGGAGGCAGGACATGCTACGTGTCGGTGGCAGTGAAGTTCAACAAAGGAAAGAAGATTAACAATCATAATTTTAACAAACAAAACAAAAACAACAATGAAGAAGATTAAAATCTTTATGATGATGCTGCTTGCTGTGCTTTCATTCGCAGCTTGTAGCGATGATGACGACCCGAATGAGAACGTCATCTCCGAGTACACCCACAACGATCAGATCGTTTCCGCACAGAAAGCAAAGTCTGGCAAGAATGAGGCTGTGCTTCTCGTGGCTTTCGGCTCTACATGGACCAACGCTTTCGCTGCTTTTGACGAAACAAAGAAGGCTTACGAGCAGGCATTCCCTAACGCAGACGTTTACTTCTGCTTCTCTTCAGACATCTGCATCAACCGTGCAAGCGCCGGCGAGCACGGAGAAAAGCGCGACTACTATGAGCCTCGCTATCTGCTCCACGCCATCGGTGCTGCCAAGTACAGCAAGGTTTACGTGCAGAGCCTCCAGGTTATCCCTGGTGAGGAGTTCGCAAACGTTGTGGCTGCAGTGAAGAAGTTCGCCAACAACGGTTATGTAAAGGATGCACACCTCGACGACGAGTATCTGAAGAAAGTTGAGATTCACCTCGGTATGCCTCTGCTCAACGACCTCGACGAGGTTGACGACGTGGCAAAGCTGCTCAACGACCTCTATAAGGACGAGGCTGCCCAGGGTGCTGTAGCATTCATGGGTCACGGTAACCCTGACAACTACGACTCTTTCAAGGCCAATGTTCGCTACACTCAGCTTGAGCAAGCTCTCCAGAAATTCAGCAAGAACTACTATGTAGGTACTGTTGACATGAAGAACAACTACAAGCAGAACGTGATGGACCGCATGAAGGGAAACAACATCAAGAACGGTAAGGTATATCTCCACGCCCTGATGTCTATCGCCGGTGACCACGCCCACAACGACATGGCAGGCGAAGGCAGCGACTACTGGGATTCCAAGGATCCAACAAGCGAGGACAACAGCTGGTTCGAATTCTTCAAGAACAATGGATACGAGTCAATCGTTCCGATGAAGAACGAAAATCCACTCGGACTGCTCGAGTTGCCTACCATCCGTCAGATCTGGATTAACCATACAAAGAATGCCGAGCTCCTGGAGGATGCTTACCATTCAATGTATCCTGAGGCAGAATAATAGTCTTTAGATTGTTTTCGGTAAATATTTAATTTGATAGGGACACTGGATTGAAGGAAAATCCAGTGTGCCTATTTTGTCTTTTATATATAAGCAATATGAAACACATCCTATCAATGGCGGCAGCGCTGCTGCTTCTCTTCTCATGCGCCACGTCGCAAGACGAGAGGAAGGGACTCATTGCAGACCAGCTTTTCCACGATCAGGACTCTATCCTCTCGCATGCCAAGGACTACAGTGACACCATCAGAATCAAATACGCCAAAGGGCTGAAGGTGGACTACCGCAAGGACGGGATACACGTGACGATAACGAATCCCGACCCTGCCGCACGGTCGGCCAAGCCTCAACAAATCATTATAAAGAAATCTTCATCAAGGTTCATCTGTACTACGGCTTTGCAACTGGGAAACTTTGAGGTTCTCGGACTGGAGGACAAGATCGTGGGAATCAATTCCCTGCGCCATATCTTCTCGCTGAGGATGATAGACCAGTTGGAAAGCGGGAAGACTGCCGAAATAGGAAAGGAGGGAAACTTCGACCTTGAAGCCGTGATGGCGGCGAAGCCCGACTACATCCTCGTCAGCGCAAGCAAATACGGAGGATTCGAGCCGCTCAAGGAATGCAACATCCCCCTCATTCTGCATCATGGATACAAGGAGACTTCGCCTCTGGGACAGGCTGAATGGATAAAGCTCATCGGACTGCTCACGGGCGAGACGCGACGTGCAAACGCTGTGTTCTCCGACATCGAGAGGAAATACCTCACCCTGAAGCAGGAGGTGGAAAGGACATATTCCGACAAGAAGAAACTGCCAACGGTCATCAGCGGCAGACAGCTGCGCGACGGATGGTATTTCGTGGGCGGCAGAAGCTATATGGCACAGATATTCAAGGATGCCGGAGCCGACTACATAATGAAGGACAACAACGAATCGGGCGGAGTGACGCTCGACTTCGAGGCTGTCTACGCCAAGGGCGTGAAGGCAGACTTCTGGCAGACCGACGGTTCGTCGAAAGGCAACTACACGATGCAGAGCCTTGCCTCCGAAGACGAGCGCTACACCACGATGAACGCATACAAGAACAAGCGCGTCATCTTCTGCGACCTCAGTCAGACACCATACAGGGAACTTGCCGGAGTGCAGCCGCATTTCCTGCTTGCCGACTTCGTGAAGGCTTTCCATCCGGAACTGCTGCCCAACTATACGCCGAAGTATTATCACATCCTGAAATAAAGAATCAAGACATAAACCAATAATCAGAATAAAAAAGTAATAATCATAACAATATCATCTAAACAAATGAACCGCAATTTATTTCTATTGCCGATCACGGTTATCGCCCCTATCACAGCGAATGCACAGAACAACATTACCCGCGAAGCAACACTGAACCCTGTAGTGATTACAGGAACAGGAACATTCCACAAGGCGGAGAACTCGCCGGTGGAAGTGAGAGTGATATCCGCAAAGCAACTGAAAGACGCCAACGTGAGCAGTCTGCAGGAGGCTCTGACAAAACTGACATCAAGCATCACCACGCATACCAACGGAATGGGAACATCGGTGAACTACAACGGTGTGAGCGACGACTACCTGCTGATTCTCGAAAACGGAAAGCGCATCACCGGTGACGACCGCTGGAACAGGATAAGCATCGACAACATCAAGCGAATTGAGATTCTGTCGGGTGCAGCGAGTGCGCTGTACGGAAGCGACGCCATCGCCGGAGTGATAAACATCATAACTGACAACAGCAAGGACAATCTGGAGGCCACAAGTTCCACAAGAGTGATGGACAAGGGAAGATTCGACCAGGACATCAACGTGGACGTGACGAAGGGCAAGTTCTCCAGCCACACAAGCTTCAACCACCGTCAGGCAGACAACTGGCAGGTGAACAAATACCAGGAGTTCAAGGAGGGCGACAAGCAGGTATTGAAACTCACCGGCAGACCAATGTCGCAGGCTTTCATCTCAAACAACATCAGCGAGAGGCTGGAATGGCGTTTCTCCGACATGTTTGATGTATATATGAAGGGTAACCTCTACGGCTACGAAACCGGCCGCGACCGAAACGCAACATACTTCACCCAGAAGGCTACGACAAACAAGGAAACGGGCGAAAAGACATATACCTACTCATCAAAGCAGGCATACACCTACGACATCAAGCACACGACATACAATATCGGCGCCGGTGCACGTTGGGTGCCGAACAACAATACACACATCTATCTCGACGTGTTCACAGACAACTTCAAGTCGAAGTATGACTACTGGCAGACTGCCACGGCAGAGGCACGTGAGGAAACCCGCAAGAACACCATCTACTACAACGAGACGCTGAAGGGCATCTTCCGCCTGAACGACTGGAACAAGCTGTCGGCAGGCATCGAGTTCGAACAGGAGACACTGAAGAGCGCATCCGACAACATCGACAAGGAGAACACCTATACATACAACGTGTTTGCACAGGACGAGATAAGGATTCTGAAAGGACTCGAAGGAGTAGTGGGAATCAGATACACCCACAACAAGAACTTCGGCAACAACATCACTCCAAACGCCGCCCTGTTCTACCACATCGACGGATTCAGAGTCCGCGCAAGCTATGCCGAGGGCTACCGCACCCCTACCCTCTCGCAGCTCTATGCAACAGACCAGGCCAAGACTTCATCACGCTATACTATCAACAACCCGTCGCTGAAGGCCGAGAAGAACAGATTCTTCAATGCCAACATGGAATATTCCAACAAGTGGATGAGCGTAAGCGTGAGCGGATTCATCAACAAGATCCGCAACATGATAAACTACCGCACCATGACGAAGGAGGAAATCGAGGCAAGTTCAGAACTCACCGCATTGCAGAACGAGGGTTGGACCACTATCCGTCAGCGCGACAACATCAACAAGGCAAGCATCAAGGGTGTTTCGGCAAACCTCAAGCTGCTGTTGCCTTACGGATTCACAGTTGCCGGCGGCTACACATTCAGCAACACCGAAGCTGAGACGAAGAGTCTCAACACCAAGACGCAGGAGTATATCGTGAAGACTACTCCAGTGGACAAGAGCGTGAAGAACGTGGCAAACGTGATGGCTGCATGGGACCACAGCTGGCAGAACTACCATCTGAACGTGCACATCAACGGACACATCCAGAGCAAGCGTTATTCTTCGACCTACGGATATGCTCCTGAATACCAGCAGTGGGACATAATGACGAAGCATACTTTCAGTCTGAAGCAGGTCATCGTGGAACCGGGTATCGGAGTGGACAACGTATTCAACAAGCGTGACACTTCCTACTGGAACTCCAACTTCTCCACCGTCAACCCCGGACGCTCGCTCTTCCTGAGTCTGACTCTTAGATTCAAAGACTGAATTTGAGATTAGTAAAACATCTTTAAATCGAGGACTAAAGATATGAGAATATATGTTGCAGGCATCGGACCTGGCTCACCACAGGACATCACTCCGGCTGTACTTAACGCCGTGAAGGACAGTGATGTCATCGTGGGATACAAGTATTATTTCCAGTTCATCAGGAAATACATCCGCGAGGACGCCGTATGCGTCGACACCGGAATGAAGAAGGAAAGGCAGCGCGCCGAAATGGCATTCGAATACGCCGAGGGCGGAAAGACGGTATGCGTGATTTCGAGCGGCGATGCCGGCATCTACGGTATGACACCGCTGATATACGAGATGAAACGCGAGAGGCAGTCTGATGCCGAGATTATCCCAATCCCGGGCATCAGCGCTTTCCAGAAAGCGGCATCTCTGTTGGGTGCTCCTATGGGCCACGACTTCTGCGTCATTTCCATGAGCGACCTGATGACGCCGTGGCAACTGATAGAGAAAAGGATAAAGGCGGCCGCCGAGGCCGACTTCATCACTGCCGTCTATAATCCCAAGAGCAACGGCAGATACTGGCAGCTCTACAGGCTGAAGGAGATATTCATGCAGTCAAGGAACGAGGACAACATCGTGGGCTTCGTGCGCCAGGCGGGACGCGACGACCAGAGCATCACCATAACCACACTGAAGGATTTCAATCCCGAAGATGTGGATATGTTCACCGTGGTGATAATAGGCAACAGCCAGTCGTATAACTGGAATAACACATTCATCACTCCGCGCGGCTACTATCGCAACGAAGCCACGGATGAAGCCACGAAAGTTGGACAAAGTATTATGATCAAATCCTTCCAGACAATAAGGAAGGAGCTGAAGAATCCTGATATCCCTGTATGGAAGCTATGGCCAATGCTCCACGCCATACACACCACGGCAGACTTCGACATGGAAAGCCGGCTGTGGATGGACGACAACGCCACGGGCATAATATATAACAAGGTGAAAAGCGGAGAGCTGAAGACTATCGTCACCGACGTATCAATGGTGGCATCCGGAATAAGGAAGGGGGCTCTGGAAAGACTCGGAATAAAGACCATATGCTATATCAACGACCCACGTGCCGCTGAAATGGCGAAAGCCGAGAACATCACCAGGGCGCAGGCCGGCATGCGACTTGCCGCCAAGGAATATCCGGATGCTCTCTACGCCTTCGGCAATGCTCCAACTGCCCTGCTTGAGATATGCAGCTTGATACGCAGGGGCGTCTGCCGTCCGGCCGGACTGGTCGGAGCCCCCGTCGGTTTCGTTCATGTGGAAGAGAGCAAACACGCCGCCAAGACAATGGCCGGCATCCCAAAGATTATCATCGACGGAAGGAAGGGAGGCAGCAACATCGCCGCCACACTGGTCAACAGTATCCTCACCTTCGACGATGCCGAAATGCTAAAACCCGGAAGAGATGTATAGTTGCATGATTATCGGACTGTCTGACAGTCACCGTCAGTACCTGCAGCCTGAAGCCGTGGAATACATCCGCTCCGGCAAGGTGTTCTCCGGCGGCAAGCGCCACCACGAACTGGTGAGGCATCTGCTGCCGGATGATGCTGTATGGATTGACATTACAGTGCCGCTCGACAATGTCTTCAAACAATACGAACAATACGAAGACATCATCATCTTCGCATCGGGCGACCCTCTGTTCTATGGTTTCGCCAACACGATAAAAAGGCTCTACCCCGAAATGCAGATGAAGGTGCTGCCTGCCTTCAACTCCCTTCAGATGCTTGCCCACAGACTGAATATGGCATATCATGACATGAGGGCAGTATCGCTTACGGGAAGGCCATGGGACAAGTTTGACGAGGCCCTGATATGCGGCGAACAGCTCATCGGCTGTCTGACGGACAGGAACAAGACCCCGAACGCCATCTGGAAGCGGATGCTGGACTACGGCTACGACAACTACATGATGTATGTCGGCGAGAACCTCGGCAACGAGGAGCGCGAGCGCATCAGCATATTCGAGGAAGGCAATGAATACGATAATCCCAACTGCATTATTCTCAAGCGGAAAAGCCTGATACGCCAGGGCTTCGGTATTCCCGACTCCTACTTCCATCTCCTCAACGGCAGAAGCAGGATGATAACCAAGATGCCGATACGCCTTGCGTCGATTGCCGCAATGGAACTGGACAGGAAGAATTCGTTCTGGGACATCGGCTTCTGCACCGGAAGCATCAGCATTGAGGCGAAGCTCGCCTTTCCGCATCTCCACATTACGGCTTTCGAGATACGCGAAGAAGGAAAGGAACTGATGGAGGCTAACTCAAGGAAGTTCCATGCTCCTGGCATCAATGCCGTCATCGGCGATTTCCTTACGGCAGACATCAGCCGGCTGGAGAGTCCCGAAGCGGTGTTCATCGGCGGCTACGGCGGCAGGATGAAGGAGATGCTGGCGAAGGTGAAAACAGTACTCGCCGCAGACGGATGCATCGTATTCAACTCCGTTAGCGAAGAGAGCAGGACCACATTCATCGAGGCGACCACCGCCTTGGGCATGAAGCCCGAGATACTGCACACTATAAAAGTTGACGACAACAACCCAATAACGATATTGAGAGCTATATGATAAGATTTGAAACAATAAACGAAGCCGGCGAAAAGCTTGCTTCCATCATAGAGAAAGAGAACCTGCGCTTTGACGGCGAGGCTGTCGTTTTCATCGGTGCCCTGGGCATCTGCGTGAGGAAGATTCTGCCTATGGTGAACGACAAATACACCGACCCTGCTGTAATCTGCATCGACTCCACAGGCAGATACGTCATCCCCGTCTTGAGCGGTCATGTGGGCGGTGCCAACGAACTGTCGAGGCAGATTGCCAATGTTATCGGCGCAGAGGCCGTAGTTACCACCCAAAGCGACAACACCGGGCTCTGGGCGCTCGACACTCTTGCCAAGCGCTTCGGATGGAGGATGCCGGCACTTTCGAGAGAGGAAATGAACAAGGCTATCGCCACGTTTGTCAATAAGAAACCTGTGGCCCTTATCCTCGAATATAATGATGAGGGAACAGAATATATGCAGTCTTCCTGTCCTGAGCATGTGACGATATTCCACGGCATCAAGGAATACAAAGAGCATTACACTGCGGCCTGTGCTGAAAACAACAACGAATCAGCCCCGTTCAAATTGGCTATCCTCGTTTCGCCTCATCGCTATCCCAACATCAACACGCCATATATCCAGTATTGTCCGCCATGCCTGAATCTCGGCATAGGATGCCAGAAGGACGCTCCCGAAGGCATTGCCGACAAGATACTGGCTGAGGTCGAAGAGAAAGGGTTTGCCTGCGAGAGTATCCGTTCGGTGGCTACCATCGAACTTAAGAAGGACGAACCGTCGCTGAAGCGTCTTGCCAAACTCCTGCCTTGGGTACAGACAGACATCCATACGGCGGAAACGCTCGGGGCGATTGACGTGCCCAACCCTTCTGAGAAAGTGTTTGAAGTCACCGGCTGCTATGGTGTTTCTGAATCTTCCGCCATTGCTTCCAGCTGCGAGGGAAAGCTCGTCGTTGAAAAGCAGAAGGGGGTTGTCAATGCCGACGGCAGGGAGATGCACTTCACCTGGGCTTTGTCTGAAGACCATCTTACCGATAAGGACAAGGGCCATATAGAGATTGTGGGTGCCGGTCCGGGCGACCCCGACCTCATCAGCGTCCGCGGAAGGAAGTTTCTCGAATCCGCCGACCTTATATTATATGCCGGCAGTCTGGTGCCGCGCGAACTCACGTTCTGTGCCAAAGAGGGTGCCGTGGTGCGCTCGTCTGCGGATATGGACCTGGAAGAGCAGTTCCATCTGATGAAGGAGTTCTACGACAAAGGAAAACTCGTGGTACGCCTCCACACCGGCGACCCCTGCATCTATGGTGCGATTCAGGAGCAGATGGCTTTCTTCGACAAATACGGCATGCACTATCACATCACACCCGGCATCAGCAGTTTCCTTGCTGCGGCAGCCGAGCTGAAGAGCCAGTTCACCATCCCCGAGAGATGTCAGACCATCATCCTGACGCGCGGAGAGGGTCGCACGCCGATGCCCGACAAGGAGAAGCTACACCTGCTGGCACAACATCAGTCCACGATGTGTATCTTCCTGAGTGCAAGCATCGTGGACGAGGTGATGAAGGAACTGCTCGACGGCGGCTATCCGCCTGAGACTCCGGTTGCGGCATGTTACAAGCTGACGTGGAAGGAGCAGCGCATATACAGAGGTCAGCTGAAGGATCTGGCTAAGATTCTGAAGGAGAACAACCTGACCCTCACCACCATGATTGTCGTGGGCGAGGCGATAGACAACCGTGAAGGACTGAGCAAGCTCTACGACGGTCACTTTACCCACCTTTTCAGAAAAGCAAGCAAATGATACTGATATTTGGCGGAACCACCGAAGGACGCATAGCAACGGATGTCTGCGAACAGGCCGGCAAGAGGTTCTATTACTCCACGAAGAGTGATTTGCAGGATGTTGAGATGCACAATGGCGTGCGCCTCACGGGGGCCATGCTGCCTGATGGGATGCGCGACTTCTGCAAGCGCAACTCCATCCGCTGCATCATCGATGCCGCCCATCCGTTTGCCGAGCACCTCCACTCCACCATCCAGGACATCGGACTGCCCGTGATTCGTCTCCAAAGGGACTTCGCCAAACATATCAGTGGCATAGAGTATTGCTCCGACTACAACGAGGCAATACGCAAGATGGAAGAGGCCGGTGTCCGTTCCCTCCTCGCTTTGAGCGGAACGAACACCATCAGTAAGCTGAAAACCTATTGGCAAAGCCACAAGACCCTCTTCCGCATTCTCAACCGCGAGGAAAGCATCAGTCACGCCAAAGACTGCGGCTTTCCTCCCGACAACCTTATTTTTTATCCTTCCACCCATTCCCTCCCCACAAAGGAGGAGGAGACTGCCATGATGAAACGGTGCGGCTGCGACGCTATCCTGACCAAGGAAAGCGGAGCGTCCGGCGGTTTCGAGGCTAAAGTGCAGGCGGCAATGGAACTGGGACTCAAGGTGTTCGTAATCAGACACCCCGAACTGCCTGCCGACTGGACCTACGTCACGGGCAAATACGGACTCCGAAGGGCTATAGAGAGAATCGTGCCCGGCTTCTTCGACCTCAAGACGGGACTCACCACCGGTGCCTGTGCCACGGCTGCTACGAAGGCCGCCCTGCTCTCCCTGCTCTGGGACGATGATTCCGAGGAGGTAAGCTTCGCTCTGCCCGATGGTGAGGTGCTCTCCATCCCCATCGAACACATCAAGAAGGGCATCGCCGTGGCAACGAAGGACATGAACGACGACCCGGACGTGACGAAAGGATGCAGGATTACATCTGAAGTGTCGGTAAGACAAGACGCTGACAGCGATGGAGAAGACGGCAAGAAGAATACACAGAAAATAAGATTCCTTCAGGGCAAAGGCGTGGGCACGGTCACACTGCCCGGTCTGGGCATCCCCGTTGGCGAACCCGCCGTAAACCCAACCCCTCGCAAAATGATATGCGACGAAATCCGTCTGATAACTGATGCCTGCGTCGACGTGAGAATAAGCGTGGAAGATGGTGAGGAACTCGCCAAGAAGACGTTCAATCCCCGTGTCGGCGTGATGAACGGCATCAGCATCCTCGGCACTTCCGGCATCGTACACCCCCTGTCCAACGAGGCTTTCATCAGCAGCATCCGCCGCGAGATGCAGGTGGCATGGGCCGTAGGGTGCAGGGAGATAGGACTTGTCGCCGGAATGAAAAGCGAACGCGCACTGATGGAGGAGCGCGACATAAGGTGCATACATTATGGCAACTTTATCGGCGAAGCCCTCAAGGCCGCCCACGACATAGGCTTCCGCAAGGCGGTCATAGCGATAATGATAGGCAAGGCGGTGAAGCTCGCCGAAGGACGGCTTGACACACATTCCCACAAGTTCGTGATGAACAAAGACTTCCTGAAGCATACCGCCGCAAGTCTCGGCATCCCTCCCTCCCCCATCGACGGCATCACCATGGCAAGGGAACTTTGGGACATTATGCCCGAAGCCTTCTTCAACAAGATTACTTCGCTCTGCAAAGAACACTGTCTGTCGGTCTTCCCCGACGGCGAAATAGAAATAAAACTGATATGCGACATACAACGATAATGATATTGCTCATACTGAGCATCGCTGCTTTCTCTATCCTCAACCTCACGGTGGGATCGGTAAGCATCCCCACGGCTGCCGTGTTCAACATCCTCAACCCCTTCGGCAAGGGGCTCCACGGCAGCGACACATACGAGATATGGACCAACATCGTGATGCAGACCCGTCTGCCACAGACGCTCACGGCAATCGCCTGCGGTGCCGGACTCTCCGTTGCCGGACTTGAGATGCAGACCGTCTTCCGCAACCCTCTTGCCGGTCCTTCGGTGCTGGGAATATCCAGTGCCGCCAGTCTCGGCGTTGCCATCGTGGTGATGTTCAGCGGAGCGATAGGCGGCGGACTGCTCCAGAGATTCGGCATCATAGGCAATTCCACCATCACGATAGCCGCCATCTGCGGTTCGCTCCTCGTGATGAGCTTCATCGTGTATCTCTCGCAGAGAATCGACGGCAACGCCACTCTGCTCATCACCGGCGTACTAATCGGCTATATAGCATCCGCTGTGACGGGCGTACTGAAATATTTCTCCAGCGAGGAGGACATACATACTTACGTTATCTGGGGCCTTGGCTCTTTCTCCAAGGTGACCGGCGGACAGGTCTTCGTCTTCGTGGGCCTCATCGCCACGCTCCTGCCCCTGACGATGCTCCTCGCCAAACCGCTCAATATCCTGCTGCTCGGCGACAGATACGCAGCAAACTTAGGACTCAACGTGAAGCGCGCCCGAATGCTGACGATTACATCCGCAGGCATCCTTACGGCCGTAACCACGGCATACTGCGGACCGATTATGTTTCTCGGTCTTGCCGTGCCGCATATCTGCCGCGGAATGTTCAGCACGAGCGACCACAGGATTCTGCTGCCGGCTACGGTGCTCGGCGGCGCTGCCCTCGCCCTACTCTGCAACATCATCGCCAGAATGCCCGGCTTCGAAGGGGCGCTGCCCATCAATTCCGTCACGTCGCTCATCGGTGCGCCCATAGCCCTCTCGATTCTTCTGAAGAGGAAAAGCAAGGCATAACGGGGTGCAGGAAACCTGAAGTTGAATACATAACATAAAAGATTCATCATGAAATCCTTTCTGATCGGAGCCGCAACGTCAAACAGCGGCAAGACTACATTCACCATGGGACTGCTCAGAGCGCTGCACAACCGCGGACTGAGGGTGCAGCCGTTCAAATGCGGTCCCGACTACATCGACACGATGTTCCATCACATCGCCTCCGGCAGCGAGAGCGTGAACCTCGACTCCTTCCTTTCGTCGGAACAACACGTCAGGGGAATCTTCTCAGAATACTCCGTCGGAGCCGACATCGCCGTGGTGGAAGGCGTAATGGGCCTGTTCGACGGTTACGACAAATGGAAAGGGAGCAGCGCGGAGATTGCACTCGCCATCAATGCACCGGTAATCCTCGTGGTCAACGCCAAGTCGGTGGCATACAGCGTGGCTCCGCTCATCTACGGATTCTCCCGATTCAACCCCCGCCTGAAGATTGCCGGAGTTGTATTCAACAATGTGGCTTCCCAGAATCATTTCTCCTTCCTGCAATCCGCTTGCAGGGATGCCGGCTGCGAGTGTCTGGGCTATATGACCAGGATTCCGGAGCTTGACATCCCCGGCCGCCATCTCGGACTGACCATCAGCGAAAAGGAGAACATGGAGCGCATCATCTGCATCGCCGCAAAGGAGATTGAAGCTCATCTTGACATCGACAAATTACTCGCATTATGAAAATACTTATAGCCAAAGACGAGGCTTTCAACTTTATATACCGTGCCAACGTGGACTCGCTCGCCACAATGGGCAATGTGGATTTCTTCTCACCATTACACGACAAAAAACTTCCACAATGCGACCTGCTATATCTGCCCGGCGGATATCCCGAACTTTATCTCGAAGACATCGCCCGCAACCCCGACATGATGAAATTCATCAGGGAATATGCCGAGAATGGGGGCAGGATCTATGCAGAATGTGGAGGATTTATGTACCTTTGCAACGATATTGACGAAACGCCGATGTGCGGAGTGCTGCCATTCAGGGCCACAATGCATGACGCACGCCTGCACTTAGGCTACAGACAAATGGAATTCACATCGAAGCGCAACGGCAGAAAGATGCTGATCAAGGGACACGAATTTCATTATTCCGAAGTGATTGACACAGAATCGAGCGGTATCAATATCATCCGCAACCAGCTATCGGCCAAGGGATTGAATGTGGACACCGCTATATATGAATACAAGAACGTGACTGCCGGCTACACTCATTGGTATTGGGCGGAACACGGATTCCCGTTCTTCTGACGGCAACTGTCCGGTCTTTACTGTTTAATTTGAAACGTCTGTTTATGAAAGATAAGAAACTACACCCCGTGATGCTCGTAGGCACGGGTAGCGATGTGGGCAAGAGCGTTCTTGCCACCGCCCTCTGTCGCATATTCCTGCAGGAGGGCTACACTCCTGCTCCCTTCAAGGCGCAGAATATGGCGCTCAACTCCTATGCCACTCCCGACGGACTGGAGATAGGACGCGCCCAGGCGGTGCAGGCGGAAGCCGCCAAGCTGCCCTGCTCCACGGATATGAACCCGCTGCTGCTGAAGCCTAACTCCGAGCACACCACTCAGGTGGTGCTCAACGGTAAACCGATCGGGAACCGCTCGGCATACGAATATTTCAGAAAGGAGGGGCGCGAGGAACTGCGCTCTGCCGTCAACGAGGCGTTCGACCGTCTTGCCGCCCTGCACAACCCCATCGTGATGGAGGGAGCGGGAAGCGTGTCGGAAATAAACCTGAGGGATTCCGACCTCGTGAACATGCCCATGGCGCGCCATGCAGGTGCCGACGTGATTCTCGTTGCCGACATCGACCGCGGAGGCGTCTTCGCCTCATGCTATGGCAGCGTAATGCTACAGACACCCGAAGACCGCAAGCGGATAAAGGGCATCATCATCAACAAGTTCCGTGGCGACATCCGTCTCTTCGAGGAGGGAAAGAGATTGATTGAGGAGATTTGCGGCGTGCCAGTACTGGGCATCGTGCCGATGTTCAAGGATATCGTGATAGAGGAGGAAGACAGTGTGGAACTGGAGCGCAAGATGCACTCCCTGTCCGACAGCAAGGTGAACATCGCCGTGGTGCTGCTACGGCATATCTCAAACTTCACCGACTTCAACGTGCTTGAGCGCGACGAACGTGTCAACCTGTTCTATACCAACAACACTGCCGACATTGAAAAGGCGGACATCATCATTCTGCCCGGAACGAAGGCAACCATCGACGACCTCTACGAGCTGCGCCGCAACGGAGTGGCACAGGCTGTCATCCGTGCGCACCGCAACGGCAGGATGGTCATCGGGATATGCGGCGGCTACCAGATGCTCGGACAGATGGTACTCGACCCGCACGCCGTGGAGGGCAGCGTGCCGCAGCTGCCAGGCTTGGGACTGCTTGACCTCTCCACCGAGATGCTGCCCGAGAAAGTGACGCGACAGACAGAATTCCTCTTCGAAGGCGCACCATGCAAGGGATACGAGATTCACCAGGGCAGGACAACATACTGCGAAGGTTCCGATAAAGCAGGGGCAGAGGCCGGAACAATCGTAATGGGAAGCAACTGCATCGGAACGTATATGCACGGCATTCTCGACAACCCTCCCATAATAGAGCATATCCTGAAGCCTTTCGCCAGGAAGAACGACGATGGAGTGAAGATGAGCATCGGGGAATTCAAAGACAGACAGTATGACCTGCTTGCCGACCACGTCAGGAAATATGTAGACATCGAGAAACTTATTAACATTATGCAGTCATGATACAGGGACACGGTGACGACCTATATAAATATAATAAGGTGGAGATAAACTTCTCCACCAACATATTCAACCACTTCAACCATTCGGCGCTCTTCGCCTATCTCGCCGAAAGGCTGCCGCGCATCACGAGCTATCCCGAACCCGAACCGCTGACCCTGGAGAGGGCGCTCGCCAAGAGACTGGGCGTGGAACCGGAAAACGTGATTGCCACAAACGGAGCGACGGAGGCGATATACCTCATCGCCCAATGCTTCAAAGACGGCGATGCGCATATCGTCCAGCCCACGTTTGCGGAGTATGCCGACGCCTGCCGTCTGCACGGATGCAAAGTGAAGACGATTGCTTCGCTCGGCGAGGACGATGGTTTCAAGGAGGGCGACACCGTGTGGCTGTGCAACCCGAACAACCCTACTGGCAAGGTGACTGCCAACGAAGAAGTGGTGCGCTGCATTGCGGCGCATCCCGATACTATTTTCATCATCGACCAGAGCTATTCTTCCTACACCACCCACAAGGTGTTGTCGGCAGGAGAAGCCGTAAGTCTGAAGAACGTGCTCATCCTCAATTCCATGACGAAGGATTTCGGAATTCCCGGACTTCGGTTGGGCTACGTGACTGGCACCCGGAAGCTGACAGACCGCCTGTGCAGCAAGAGGATGCCGTGGTCGGTCAACCAGATTGCCATCGATGCCGGACTGTATCTCGTGGACCACTCTGACGACTACAGGGTTGATGCCGCCGGTCTCTCCCTGGAGCGCGAAAGGGTGGCTGCCCTTATCAACGCGATGGGCATCAAGACATACCCCTCCGACTCCAACATGCTGCTCTGCCAGCTGCCCAAGCTCAGCGCCGCGGAGCTAAAGACGCATCTCGTGGACGAATACGGCATACTGATTCGCGACGCAAGCAACTTCGAGGGTCTCACCGAGCGCCATTTCCGCATCGCGGTGCAGACCGTCGGAGAGGACGACAAACTGATTAAAGCTCTGAAAAAATGGATGGAATAACCCAACTGATATCTTCTGATTTCCTTATCGTATGCCTCGCCGTGGGATGGATGCTCGACCTCATCTTCGGCGACCCATCGTTCCTGCCGCATCCCGTGGTATTCATGGGCAAGTGGATTGCTTTCGGCGAGAAGCGTCTGAACCGCGGCAACAACCGCAAGAGAAAAGGTGCCCTGTTCGCCGTGGGGAGCATCCTCATGGTGTTCATGCTGGCGATGGCCGTTGCGTGGGTGTTCTCGCCTGGCGGCGGAAGCGGCTTCCTGCATAATCTGTTTGGCGACGGCTCCGTATACGTGTGCGTCGCCGTGCAGTCTATCCTCATCTTCTTCTGTCTCGCCGGAAAGACATTGCGCCGCGAGGTAAGAATGGTGTTCGAGGCATTGCAGCGCAGTCTGGACGACGGCAGGCGCCAGGTGGGGCGTATCGTTGGGCGCGACACACAGTCGCTCTCGGAGCAGGAGGTGGCTACGGCATCGCTCGAAACGCTCGCCGAGAATCTCTCCGACGGCGTGGTTGCGCCGCTCTTCTGGTTCTGTATGTTCGGTGTGCCGGGGATGCTTGCCTACAAGATGGTTAACACCCTCGACTCCATGATTGGCTATCAGAACAAGAGATACAAGGATTTCGGCTGTTGGGCGGCGCATATCGACGATATTGCCAACTGGCTGCCGGCGCGCATAACGGCCCTGCTGATGATTGTGGCTGGATGGATATACGCCAACCTGCATCCGTCGCGGCCATACAAGAAGTCGCTCGTTTTCTGTTTCAGGAACACGCTACGCTATTCCCGCTGCCACGCCTCGCCCAACAGCGGATGGCCGGAGGCGGCACTCGCCTCATTCCTCGACTGTCGTTTCGGGGGGCCACACGACTATTTCGGCGAACTGTTCTACAAGCCCTTCATCGGCTCCAACCCTCGCCGCATCACTTTCCGCGACATGCAGGCGAGCATCACTGTATGCCTCTCCGCCGAAATTATTGCCGTAGGCATCATCTTGTTGCCGGCAATACTGACATAATCGTCTTAGACAATCTGTCAAGGCATAAAGGTTTTACAGATTTCAGTCATTTTATTTTGTTCTGATAATATATATAATGAGAATATGAATATAGATAAGCCTTGCAATAATTCGTCCTGTGAGCCTACGGCTACAGGACGAAGGTCA
>ULRN01002715.1_pt1 | contig 52703 bp, 37 predicted proteins | sample 1955461 | NCBI WGS metagenome assembly ULRN01 (sample SAMEA4835683, study PRJEB28245) | human gut metagenome | biome: gut microbiome; material: fecal sample | place: Denmark | collected 2008 | reverse complement strand
AAAGGTCAAAAAAAATCCGTGTCAAAGACTCCGTGTGCATCGGTGAAATCCGTGAGTTTTTTTTGACCTTCGTTCTGTAGCCGAGGCTCACAGAACGAATTATGACAAGGCTTATCTATATTCATATTCCAATAATATATATATTGTAGAGAGATAATATTGCTGTATTGCGCTCTGTGAGCCTGCGGCTACAGAGCTTAAATCAAAAAACGCTCACGGAGTCTTTTCACGGATTTGTTTTTTGATTTTCGTTTGATTTAGATTTTGATTTCGTTTGATTGTTCCTTGACAGGACAAGGGGGATTGTAGACGGATTCGTTTTTTGATTCTGTCTGCATATTACATGATTCGTTTGATTCGGGAGATTCGTGGTCAACTTAACATACGCGAATGTTTTTTTCGAACACGAATCGCACGAATAACACGAATCTTTTAGGTTGCGACCCGGTATGTATTCGTGGGAGATTAGTGTTCAACTTAATATACGCGAATGTTTTTTTTCGAACACGAATCGCACGAATCTAACGAATTGTTTAGGTTGCGACCCGGTATGTATTCGTGGGAGAGGGAGATTAGTGTTCAACTTAATATACGCGAATGTTTTTTTTCGAACACGAATCGCACGAATAACACGAATCTTGCAAGTGCGTGGCACTTGCTTTATCAAGGGTAAGATATTGGATTGCTATGATATACTGTCAGTATAGCTATGCAATACTGTTGGTATACCTATGCAATACTGTTGGTATACCTATGCAATACTGTTGGTACCAGAGCGCTATACTTTTCTGGTACCGTTTTTTCAATTTGTTTACAGGCAATATCAAGGTGAATTTAGTGACGAAATGCAGCAAGATTCATCCATGAGGGTGTGAGGGCAGGTGTGAGGGAAGAAAGTTTACCCTCACACTTACCCTCACCACTGAAACCCCGATAAACAGGGCGTTTCAGACGGAAAGTGAGGGTGTGAGGGTAAAAGAAGAAAAAAAGTTTTTTTATTTTAAAAGGAGACAAGAAGACGAAGTGACAAGGAGAAATGATTCCTACACTATCCTTATTGACATCGTTTCCGGTTCGAACTGCAATCCGGGTCTGTTGATGAATTCCGACAGCGTGCCGTCGGCGGCAAGTGCACCGGGCGTACCCGTTATCATGCCCTGCGGCGTCATAACCCACAGTTCGTCGGCTATCTGAAGGGCAAGCTCCAGGTCGTGGGTGGAGAGGAATATCATCTTGTTCTCCTCCGCACAGAGGCGATGGAGCATCTGCAGGGTGTCCACCTTACTGCCGTAGTCGAGGAACGACGTAGGTTCATCGAGGAATATCACCGAAGTCTGCTGTGCAAGGGCCTTCGCCGTCATCATCTTCTGCCGCTCGCCGTCGCTCAGCGTATGCACCATACGGTCGGCGAGATGGCTTATGCCCACCATCCCCAGACTCTCGGCAACGATTTTCTTGTCCTCTTCGTCCAACCGTCCGAAGAAGCCCGTATAGGGGCTGCGTCCCATCGCTGCCATCTGGAAGACGGTGAGGTTCTGCACCTGTGGGCGCTCCGTGAGCACCACGCCGATAATCCGCGCCAGTTCTTCGCGCGAATACTCCGCAATCTCCCTGTCACCTAACATTATCTCTCCGCCGAGCTTGGGCTGGAAGGCGGATATCGTGCGCAGCAGGGTTGACTTGCCCGCGCCGTTGCTGCCTATCAGACACGTCAGTCTGCCCGGCTTTATCTCGGCGTCAATGTTCTGCATCACCACGCTGCATGACTTGCCGTGGCGGTATCCGATAGAAAGATTGCGGAGCTGTATATCCATATCTATAATGTTTTTATGAATTCATCCAATGACACATATTCAACATGAGGAAATTCCACAGAAGAAAGGATGTCATAATGTCTGTCATTAGTCACAATACATTTTGCTTGTGCAGCAATGGCACAATCAACGAATTTATTATCATCCGGATCAGCTTCAATAAGTTGGAACTTATAGAATGGTACAATAAATTCGGTAAAAGGACTGTTTATTATTGTCTTTACAATATACTCGGCTACTTCATAATTGACAAGACGCTGAATTATCTCAACATACTCATCAAGAATTTCATTTGACACACATAGAGTATTTTTACCCGACACGAAGCTCTGCCATACAATATGATAACGGCTGTGTCGGGGAATACTCTGAATAAGACAGTTAGTATCCAATACTATTCTTGCCATATTACAAAGCGTGCAAATCCATACCATTAATCTCGTCAAGCCTCTCCTGACTTAAAGTACCAGACTCCCACAATGTATCCAATGCTGAATTCATCTTTTCCGAATAGTACTTGTAAAGCAGTTCCTTCAACTCGTCAAGTCCTGCCTGAGTCTTATCAAATTCAAACATCTTCAGAAGATGTCTTTGAACGGGATTAAAAACAGTAGCTTCCATATCTATAATCTATTTCATTTATTTCACGTTACCCACCTTTATCAGATATTCTGCAATCTGAACGGCATTGAGGGCTGCGCCCTTGCGGATCTGGTCGCCGGTGAGCCACAGCGTGTTGCCGTTGTCGTCGGCGAGGTCCTTGCGGATTCGTCCCACGTAGACATCATCCTTGCCAGCTGTTTCGAGAGGCATCGGATAGACGTAATGCTGGGCGTCGTCCTTCACCGTGACGCCTGGCGCTGCCTCCAGGGCCTGGCGGATCTGTCCGACAGAGAGCGGCTTCTCCGTCTCGAACCATACGCTCTCGGAATGGGCACGGAGCGATGACACGCGCACGCAGGTGGCGCTGGTGCGAACGTCGGAGTGCATTATCTTGCGCGTCTCGTTGAACATCTTCATCTCCTCCTTCGTATAGTCGTTAGGCATCATCTTGTCTATCTGCGGTATCACGTTGTAGGCGAGCTGGTGTGGGAATTTCTCCACATGAGTGGTGGAGCCGGTCTCGACGAGGTCCTTATACTGCTGCTGCAGCTCCGCCATGGCAGCGGCGCCGGCGCCCGAGGCGCTCTGGTATGAGGCGATGTGTATCTTGCGGATATGGCTGAGGTCGTCGATAGGCTTCAGCACGACAACCATCATTATCGTGGTGCAGTTGGGGTTTGCAATGATGTTGCGCGGACGGTTGAGGGCATCCGCGGCATTCACCTCGGGCACCACGAGGGGCACGTCGTCGCACATGCGGAAGGCGCTGGAGTTGTCTATCATCACGGCTCCGTACTTCGTTATCGTGTCGGCGAACTCCTCCGACGTGCCGCCGCCGGCGGACGTGAAGGCGATGTCCACATCCTTGAAGTCGTCGTTATGCTGCAGGAGCTTCACTTCATACTCCTTGCCCTTGAAATTGTATTTCGTGCCTGTCGAACGGCTTGAGCCGAACAGCACGAGGTCGTCCAACGGGAAATTCCTTTCTGCCAGGATGCGCAGGAACTCCTGTCCCACGGCACCGCTTGCACCAACAATTGCTACTTTCATTTCAATCTGTTTTTGTTATTTATATTCTCCAAATCATCAAGCGTTTGTGTCGCTCTTGTTATAAATTCCTTAATTATCATTGCAAAATTACAACTTTCGGAGTAAAGCAGAACGTTTCTGACATTTTTTTTGCAACTTTGCAGGTAAATTAAGCATCATACACATAAAAATGATAGCAAATCTGGCCAATTATCTGCCCATTACAGACCCCACGGCGATATTCTTCGTGGTGCTCTTCATCATTCTCGCGGCTCCTATAGTCATGGGCAAGCTGCGTATCCCACATATCGTGGGGATGGTTCTCGCCGGAGTGGTGGTGGGCAAATACGGACTCAATATCCTGGAGCGCGACAGTTCGTTCGAGCTGTTCGGCAAGGTGGGTCTGTATTACATCATGTTCCTCGCCGGACTGGAGATGGACATCGAGGGAATGAAGAGCAACGGGGTGAAGATTCTCTTCTTCGGACTCCTCACGTTCCTCATCCCCTTCGGACTGACCTACTGGAGCGGCATGAACATCATAGGCTACAGTCAGACGGCATCCCTGCTGCTGAGCAGCATCATGGCGTCGAACACGCTCATCGCCTACCCCATCGTATGCAAATACGGACTGCAGCGACATTCGAGCGTGACGCTCTGCGTGGGGTCGTCGATGATTGCCCTCACCATGGCGCTCATCGTGCTGGCGGCGATAGTGGGGTCGTTCGGCAGCGGCGGGGCGGGATTCACGTTCTGGATTACGTTCATCCTCAAGATAACGGCATTCGTGGCAGGCGGCATTTACCTGCTGCCGAGGCTCGCAAGATGTTTCCTGAGGAGATATTCCGACGCCGTGGCACAGTATATATTCGTCATGGCGCTGCTCTTCCTGAGCGCCATCATCTCGGAGCTGATAGGACTGGAGGGGGTATTCGGCGCTTTCTTCGCCGGACTCATCCTCAACCGCTTCATCCCCCACGTCTCGCCGCTGATGAACCGCATAGAGTTCATCGGCAATGCGCTCTTCATCCCCTATTTCCTCATCGGAGTGGGAATGCTCATCAATATCCGTGTGCTCTTCTACGGATGGCATACGGCGTTCATCATCTTCTGCATCATCTTCTTCGGGACCTTCGGCAAGGCGATAGCTGCATATATCTCCAAGGCGGTGTTCAACCTGCCCTGGGCATACGGCAACATGATGTTCGGACTCACCTCGGCACACGCTGCCGGATCCATCGCCATCGTGATGGTGGGAATGAAGCTTTCCACCGGCCCCGGCGAATACCTCGTTGACACAAACATGCTCAACGGTGTGGTGATCATGATTCTCTTCACCTGCGTTATCAGTTCGCTGGTCACCGACCATGCTTCGCAGTCAATAGCACTCGCCGAAACGTCGCACACCGACCTGAAGAAGCGGGGCGACGACGAGAAGATTCTCATCGCACTGAGGCCCGGCGGAGGGATAAGTACGCTGATGAGTCTCGGACTGATGATGCACAACGACAAGCTGGGCAGGGGACTGATAGGACTCAACGTGGTATACGACGACGAGAACAGTCATAAGAACCAGGAGACGGGCAGGCGCACGCTGGAGCAGGCCATGAAGATAGCGAGTGCCGCCGACGTGATGATGATGACGCAGAGCCGGCTTGCCACGAACATCTCAAACGGCATAATACATGCCTTCAAGGAATACGACGCTTCGGAAATCATCATGGGACTGCACGACAAGAAGACCGACAACGAGAAGTTCTGGGGGTTATTCACGCCAGACCTCGTGAACTCCCTGAACAGGCAGATCATTCTCTGCCGATGCAACAGACCGTTCAACACGCTGCGCCGCATCGTCGTTGCCGTGCCGTCGAGAGTGGAATTCGAACAGGGCTTCTACCGATGGATAGAGCGCTTGTCAAGGCTCGCCGAGAACCTGGGCTGCCGCATCGTGTTCCACGGCAGGTTGGAATCCACATCACTCATCAACGAATACATCCGCAACCAGCATCCTGGGGTAAGGGCGGAATACGCGTTGATGGAGCATTGGAAGGAATTCCCCGACCTCTCGCAGGAAATCAGCGACGACCATATCCTCGTGGTAGTAACGGCGCGCCAAGGCACCGTGTCATACAAGCCTATCTTCGAGCGGTTGCCGTATGAGCTATACAAGCATTTCCACGACAAGAACCTGATGATTGTCTACCCCGACCAGAACGGTCAGTCGCCTGAGGACATGACCTTCACCGATCCTCAGCACCACGCCGTTGACAGCGCTTACTCAACGATTATCAACTGGGTTTCAAAGAAAATCGGAAGGTGAAGCCGGCAAGGATAAATTTCTAAAACAAGAATATGATTAGCATAAAAAACATAACCAAGAGTTTCGGCAAACTCCAAGTATTAAAAGGCATCGACCTTCATATCGGGAAGGGCGAGATAGTGAGCATCGTTGGTCCGAGCGGTGCCGGCAAGACAACACTGCTGCAGATTATCGGAACCCTCGACACCCCAGACAGCGGCGAGATAAACATCGACGGCATCGACGTGAGGAAGCTCAGCCAGAAGAAGCTCGCCGACTTCCGCAACAGGCATATCGGCTTCGTGTTCCAGTTCCACCAGCTCCTGCCAGAGTTCACGGCACTGGAAAACATCATGATTCCAGCCTTCATCGCCGGAATGTCGAAGAGCGAAGCAAAGAAGCGTGCCATGGAACTGCTCGACTTCATGGGACTTGCCGAGCGCGCCAAACACAAGCCCAACCAACTTTCGGGCGGCGAAAAGCAGCGCGTGGCTGTGGCGAGGGCCCTGGTGAACAACCCCTCTGTCATCCTTGCCGACGAACCGTCGGGCAGTCTTGACTCCCAGAACAAGGCGGAGCTACACCAGCTCTTCTTCGACCTGAGGGACAAGATGGGACAGACTTTCGTCATCGTCACCCACGACGAAACCCTGGCAAGCATCACCGACAGGACCATCCACATGAAAGACGGCCGACTGGAAAAGGAAACCGGACTGGCTGAAAAAGAAACCGAGGAGGAGAAATAACAATATGAAAGGTATAAAATTAGGCCAGATAAACACCCTGAAAGTAGTAAAGACCGTAGACTTCGGCATGTACCTCGACGGCGGCGACGAAGGCGAAATCCTTCTGCCCACACGCTATGTGCCTGAAGGCTGCAAACCGGGCGACACCCTCGACGTATTCATCTATCTCGACCAGGACGAACGCCCCATAGCCACCACACAGACGCCAAAGGCAATGGTGGGCGACTTCGCCTACCTCGAGGTGGCATGGGTCAACCAATACGGAGCTTTCCTCGACTGGGGACTGATGAAAGACCTCTTCTGTCCCTTCCGCGAGCAGAAGATGCGCATGATAAAAGGCAATTCGTATATCGTCCACGTGCATCTCGACGACGAGAGCTACCGCATCGTGGCATCAGCAAAGGTGGACCGCTACCTGAGCGACGAGATGCCGCAGTACAAACACGGCGACGAGGTGGACCTGCTCATCTGGCAGAAGACCGACCTCGGTTTCAAGGTAATCATCGACAACAAGTTCGGCGGACTGGTATACAAAGACCAGATATTCAAATACGTACACTCCGGCGACCGCATGAAGGGGTACATCAACAACGTGAGACCCGACGGCAAGATTGACGTCACTCTGCAGCCCACAGGCAGGAAGCAGACGAAGGAATTCTCAGATGCCCTGCTCGACTACCTCAATGAGAACAACGGCTACTGCAATCTGGGCGACAAGAGCGATGCGGAAGAAATATACGAGCGCTTCCAGGTGAGCAAGAAGGCATTCAAGAAGGCTGTGGGCGACCTCTACAAGCGCCACCTCATCACTCTCGAAGAGGGCGGCAGAGGCATACGTCAGGCATAATCCACACATTCCATAACGCAAGAAACGGGGCGATTGCCCCGTTTCTTGCGTTATAATATATCAGAAGAGATGATCAATTTCCGTCTGCGAGAGGATGGCGATGATAGTCTTTCCGTCGGGCGAATGATTCACGTCGGAAGAGGCAAACAACTCATTCACAAGATTCTCCATCTCCCTGTTGCCAAGCACCTGTCCGTATGGTATCGCCGCATCGCGCGCCACTCCGAGCGCCACGGTATGGTTGATTTCCTCATCCACTGATATGGTGTTCTCCGCTGCAAGCGCCACGATATCATTTACCAGCGCCACACCGTTCAGCCCCTCCAGTCCGGTGGGGATGCCACCCACGGCATAGCTGCCACCGCCAAGATCACTCAATTCAAAGCCTAAGCTCGTCATATCGGGCAGAATCTTCTGCAAGATAATGGCGTCCGACGGTGAAAGCTGAATCATCTCAGGGAAAAGCAGCTTCTGCGAATTACCGCTTTTCTCGGTCATCTGCCTGCGGTATTCATCATAGAGCACACGCATGTGGGCACGGTGCTGGTCGATAATCATCAGTCCCGATTTCACCGCCGTCATGATATATCTGCCCTTGTATTGGTAGTGGGCAGGCGACTTTTCCTCCACGATACCTCCACCGTTGAGCGCCGATGACATAAGGCCCGACTCGCCGTCGGCAGCCGTATGTCCTGCCATCCCCATCTCGTCGTCGGAGAAGAGGCGCGAACTGTCGAAGCCGCCCATCATCTGCTCGTCGCCTCCCATCGGCAACTGGTCGGTGGAGCGATGGCTGTACCCTTCCGCGCCCTCATAGAGGTCCTCCCAGTTTTCGGGTGTCGCCGGCTGGCGCGGATTACTGTTGAAGGGATTATATGCGGGGTTGAAATCCACCTTCGGGGCAGAAAAACCGAAGTCGCCGCCCTGCTGCTGGAACACGGGGATATCGGGTTTGCCCTCGGTGTCGAAGTCGATAGATGGCACATCGTTGAACTTGCCCAGACTTTCCTTCACCGACGCCATGAGAATCTGCCAGATGGTCTGTTCGTTTTCAAACTTAATCTCTGTCTTTGTGGGGTGGATATTCACGTCGATATCCTCTGCCGGAACATCAAAATATATGAAGTAAGGCACCTGTTCGCCCGACGGAATCAGGCGTTCGAAGGGCATCATCACCGCCTTGTTGAAATAGGGATGCTTCATATATCTGCCGTTCACGAAGAAATACTGGTGGGCGTTCTTCTTCTTTGCCGCCTCAGGTTTGCCCACGAAGCCGAAGATGCGGCACACCGTAGTATCCACGCCGATGGGCAACAGGTTCTGGTTGATACGCTTGCCGAAGACGTCGATGATGCGCTGGCGGTAGCTTTCGCCGCAGGCACGGAGGTTGAGAATCTCTGTGCCGTTGCTGCTGAAGGTGAAATGCACATGCGGATATACAAGCACGATGCGCTCGAAGGCTGTCATTATGTTGTTCAGCTCCGTGGTGTTCGACTTCAGGAATTTCCTTCTTGCCGGCACGTTGAAGAACAGGTTCTGTATCAAGAAGTTGCTGCCCACAGGACATGCCGCCGGCTCCTGGTTGAGCACCTTGCAACCGGCGATGGTGAGCAGAGTACCGATTTCGTCGGTGGCCTGGCGCGACTTCAGCTCCACTTGTGCCACGGCGGCAATCGAGGCGAGTGCTTCGCCGCGGAAGCCCATGGTGTGGAGGGCGAAGAGGTCGTCGGCCTTCCGTATCTTCGATGTGGCGTGACGCTCGAAGGCAAGGCGCGCATCGGTTTCCGACATGCCCTTTCCGTCGTCAATCACCTGGATGGATGTCTTTCCGGCATCCACCACAAGCACGTCGATGCGCTTTGCTCCGGCATCAACGGCATTCTCCACCAGTTCCTTGATAACAGACGCCGGACGCTGTATCACTTCGCCTGCGGCTATCTGGTTGGCTACGGAATCGGGGAGGAGTTGGATTATATCGCTCATAGTTATCTTCTTTTCTTAAAACACTCTCTGCCTACAGCAGTAGGCGCCAAACAATCAGTATGATGAGGAGAATGATGGCTATCAGTCCGATGTTCATCACCTGACCGCCACCCACAGCACTCCGTCTCTCACGGCGCTTCAGATGGCGCATGTCGCCGGTGAAGGCTTCATGAAGCCGGCGGCGCATCTCCTCTGCCGACTGCGTGTTGGCGGAGGATGATTCCCCCGCATCCTTGCGGGCAAGTTCCTCGCGCACCCGCTGCTCCATACGGCGCAGACGCTCCCGACGGTCGTCGGCATAGATATTGATATGCTCGAAACGGCGCGGCTTAGGTTGTCGGAACAGGTTCATCATTCTTCAGTTCATTATTCTCAATCTTCTGCAACGGAGCAGCATGGCGCTCTATCTTGCGGAGCTCCGTTCCGCTCTTCTTCCCGCGCCATTCATATATGTCGTCCTTGTTCAGCGGACGGATATAGTCAAACCATGTGAAGCCCGGCAATCTGTATCTGTCCGGCGGAATCTGCGACATCGGATACCACGTGCCGTCGGTCTTCGAGGTCCATATCTTCTGCAACTGACGGTCTTTCATATACATACGCATGGTGTCGGTCTCCATATAGACCAGTCCCATCAGCGTGGAGTCCTTGTCGTCCACGGGGTAATACACCGACATCACGTTGCCCACGGCCTCCGTCATGTCAATCTGCCCCTTGGTGAAGAAGGCAAACATCTCCTTAGAGGCGAGCTGGTTGAAATGCTCCCCGTCGTTCATCAGTTCGGCGGACAGCGCCTGGTTAATCACGTGGGCACGGTCGATGGTGGAATCCCTCATGAATATCTCTATCTTCTCGCCCAGCAGTTGCCGCTCGCCGCTCCATGCTATCGGGTCGCGGTACATGGTCATGCAGGAGTCCTTAGTGCTGTACACGAGGGAGTCGCATACCGCCTGAACGTCATTGCGGAAGGCTCGCACCTTATTGTAACAGTGTGCCACGCGGTATACGGAGTCGGTGTTCATGTGATGCGTAATCATCTTCACCGTGTCGCAATGCAGATACAGCGTGTCCTTCTGCGAGAATTCCATCAGCACGGGATTGTTCGTGGCAAGGGCGAAACCCGTGTTCTCGTTATACCAGAGGTAGTCGGCATGAAGGGCGTTCTTCTTCAACGTGTCCTTGTATACCACGTTGTTGTAGCCCTGGCTGATGCCACGCTTCTCGTCGTAGAAGAGGCTGTCGCCGGTTATCTCCTTGCCCTTGTTCTCCATTGTGGAGCGCCCGTAGAGGCGTGCCCTGCCGGTATTGGTGTTGTAATATCCGCTCGAAGAGTGGATGACACTCTCCTTGCTCTTGATTACCGAAGGGCCTACGATATTGGCAAGCGACGTGCGCGTGTCGTAGTGCAGAGTGTCGGTGGTAAGTACGAACTTGGGGTTCTTCAGCTTCACGTTGTAGTTGAACACCGCCTTACGAGTCTCCGTGTCGTATTCGCCCCAGTCGCTCACAAGCACGTTCTTGTTGTCCACCATCTTTCCGCCCTCAAAGAAGTAAGCCACATTGTAGAGGCGGTCGAAGTTGAGACTGTCGGTATAGAGCGTGGTGCCGCGATGCTTCAGCACCACGTTGTGGCGTGCCTCCGCCATCTGGTTGTCGCCGTCATACCAGGCATAGTCGCTGTTGAGCGAAAGGGTGTCACCCTGGCGCATCCTGACGTGGCCGAAGGCCTTGAAGGAATTGGATTCCTGATAGAAATACGCACTGTCGCAGGTGAGGTGCGCCCCTTTGTGGAGGAACGACACGTGACCGTTGAGCACCTGTGCACCCGGCGTGTTGCCGAACTGGTCGAAGCGGAGCATATCGGCATGCTGCAGATACACCCGCTCGTCGGTTTTATGCCGGCGGCGCTGCTTCCTCGGCGCAGTGTGAGACTGTGCCAGGCATAACCCAAACAGGCATAGAACGACAAACAATTGTGTTCTATGCCCGCTGATATATCTTATTATTCTGTTTCGAAGCATCTGTTTTATTACTTCTGGTTGTTTTCTTTCATCTTCTGCAGGGCGGTCTACGTCCATTACCGAAGGAGGTTTCCCGCCATTGATAAAGGATGGTTCCCCTACTCTATTTGAGGGACGGCGCCCTACTTCACCCAGCCTTTATATTCGAAGTTGCAGTTCTTGTAGTTATCGTTGATGCGGATATAAGTAGACTTGATCTTATTCTGCACCCATTCCTTCAGATAGTCAGCCTTGCGGCGGGCAGCCACGATATCCTTCATCGCCTGGAAGTCCTGCGTTATGGTGGCGCGATGAGCATCGGTGCGGTTTATCAGCTTGGCAATCACACAGACCGTCTTGCCTTTCTGGTTCACCATCTTGAACGACTTGGATATCTCGCCCACCTTCATCGTGTCCACCACGCTGGCAATCTCGGTAGGAAGGTCGCGCATGCGGAACTTGCTGGTGTATCCGTCCTGCGACTGGTTTGCCATGAGTCCGTTGTTGTTCTTCGTGTCCTTGTCGTCAGAGAGATACGAAGCGGCTGCCTCAAAGGTGAACTTGTTTGCCCTGATGTCCATAGCGATGGAGTCGAGGCGCAGCTCTGCCTTCTCTATTGCCTCGGCGCTGACCTTCGGCACGCGCAGGATGTGGCGCACCTTGATTTTGTCGCCTCTCTTGTCGATGAGTTGTATGATATGATAACCGAATTCCGTCTCTACAATCTTGGAAATCTTCTTCGGGTCGGTAAGGTTGAAGGCTACGGCGGCAAAAGCCGGATCGAGCATTCCCCTGCCCATATACTCGTCGAGCTCACCTCCCTGTCGGGCTGAACCCGGGTCCTCGGAATACAGACGAGCGAGAGCGGCGAATGAGGTCTCGCCTTTGGTGACACGGTCGGTATAGCTGCGCAGGTCGTTCTTCACGCGGTTTATCTCCTCGGCATCTATTTTCGGCGACTGCGTGATGATTTCCACTTCCACCTCCGTAGGAATCAGCGGCAGACTGTCCTCGGGAAGCTTTTCGAAGTATTTGCGCACGTCGGCCGGCGACACCTTGATGTCCTTCACGAGCTGCGCCTTCATCTTCTCGATGAGCTGATGGTTACGGAAGTCGTCGTGCAGACTCTCCTTCATCTGCTTCACGGTCATCTTCTTCCATTCCTCAAGCTTCTCGCGGCTTCCGGCATTGTTTATCCAGTAGTTTATCTGCTGGTCAACGCTCTTGGAAACTTCCGACTCCGTCACCTCGATACTGTCGAGTGCAGCCTGATGCAGGAAAAGCTTCTGTACGGCAAGCTGTTCCGGAATGATGCAGTCGGGGTCTCCGTTCCATTTCATTCCCTCCATCTCGGCTTGAAGGCGCATCGCCTCAACGTCAGACTTGAGGATTGCCTCATCGCCGACAACCCACACCACCTGGTCGATGATGCTGTTTTCGTTTGCCGGAGCATCCGCGGCGGTCTTTTTGCCCACTGTGTCTGTTGTTGCATTATCGGTTGCTGCAAAGCCTGTAGCGAGTCTGCTTGCCTCTCCGCTTGCGGCGAGGATTGCCCCCGACATCGCCAAGGTGCAGAAAGCTGTCTTTAATCCGTATCTCATCTAAGCTGTATCTTATTTTTGTTCTTTAGTAAATATTAGAATGCAAAGATACGCAGTTCTCGGGGAACCACAAAGTTTTTTTTACTAATGTCTGTGAAAACAGAGCTTTACTGCATTCTATTATATACAAAAATCCCCAAATTAACATTAACTTGGGGATTTTCCTTAAATATCGTTGCCAGTGGTTTCCCACTCCTGCTTCATTCTTGCACCGTGATTATTTGCCGTGCTTGTTAACGGTCTCAAGCACTTCCTTGTTAACCACTACAGGGTATTTCTTGCGCAATTCGGCCACCCAGCGCTGCTCGAGCAAATCCTGGTAGTCGGCCGTAACGAGGCCCTTCACATCGGTATAGTCCTCCGGACCCTTCTTCAGAATCTTGCCGTAGACAGCATCGATAGGATAATCCTTCAAAGGCTTTGACACGGTGTCTACACCGAACACCTCCTTGTCGATGAGCGCATTGTCGCCCTTCTTGAAGATTCCCTTCTCCACACGGATGCGGATTACGGAGTCGTTGTTGAAAGTGGTGCGCAGTTTATCCGCCCACTTGTCGAAGGCGAGTCCTTTGACGCAGTTCTTCACTGCCTCCACGTCCTCGGCATTCTTCACATGATAAGCCATTCCTTTGTAGCGTGGCTCGCTCCATGCATATTTCTTCTTGTTCTTCTTGAAGAAGGCAGCGAGACCGGCCTCATCCTTGGCCGCCTTTTCCCACACGTTGCGGTTGCTGATTTCATAGAGCATAAGTCCGTCGTGATACTCGCGGATAAGGTTCTTCAGGTCTGAATCCTTGGCTGTCAGCAGATCGGTGCGCTCGTCGAGCACGTCCTCCGCCTTCAGTTTTCCGTTTGAAGCGTCAACGATTCTCTGTATGCTGTCCTTTGCCACCTTCTCACGGATGTTGCGCGATTCGAGGAAGCGGATGATGTTTACCTTCAGACTGTCGTATGGATCAAACAGCTTGCGCTCTTTCATATAAATCACGTGGTAGCCCACGGGCGACAACACCGGCTTTGCCAGCTGACCGGGCTTGAGGGCATAGGCTGCCTTCTCGAACTCGGGCAGTGTCTGACCGGGCGACAACCATGGCAGTTCGCCGCCGTTGCGGGCAGACCCCGGGTCCTGCGAGAACTTCTTTGCCAGTTCGGCAAACGCCTTGACGAAGGCTGCCGAATCTACCGGCTGCGCCACGTTCTTGCCCTTCACCTTCTTGTAAACGGGCGTGAGCTTGACATTCAATACGTTATAGATGGAGTCGGCGCGCTGTTCGGCCTCCTTCTTCTGTGCGTCGGTAGCGTCCTGCGCGAGATAGAGCAGGATGTGTGCCGGCTTCACGAGTCCCCTGTCGCCGATGCGGTTCTTAGTGTCCTCGTATACCTTTCTGGCCTCTGCCTCGATATCTTTGTCGGCAACGAACGACGGACGGATCTGCTGGTCGCGGTATGACCTGAACTCTTTCTGGAAAGACGACATGGTGTCGATCTTGGCATCGTATGCCGCAGCCACCTTCAGTTTGTAGTTGATGAAGAGGTCTACGTATTCGTTCACGGTCTTCTTGTCGATAACGCCCTCGGAGTTGTTCTTGTTGTATGAATACTCAAACTCGGAACGCGATACAGGCTGTCCGTTGATAGTCATTATCGTCGGGTCGTTCTGCTGTGCATGTGCCGCTCCGCTTGCAAGGAGCAAGGCAACAAACAAGGATTTGAATTTCATTTTTCTTTATTGATTTAAGTTTTTTATTTTATGCCCCGATGCAGCGTATTCCGCCGCACCATCGGCCGTACTGGTATCAAGCCAATTATAGAATTATCCTTATTCACACCATTCCGTCTGCTGCAAATATGAATAATTCTATAATCACTTGTATTTGTATTTCCTTATTTTTCGTTCTCTACGGGCTTTCCCTTACTCAGGACGTGAGTAGTTAGGAGCCTCGCTCGTGATGGAGATGTCGTGCGGGTGGCTCTCAAGCACACCTGCATTTGTTATGCGCACGAACTTTGCCTGATGAAGGTCTTCGATGGTATGGGCGCCACAATAGCCCATACCCGAGCGGAGTCCGCCAACGAGCTGGTATACCACCTCCTGCAGAGTTCCCTTGTAAGGCACGCGTCCTGCGATTCCCTCCGGCACGAGCTTCTTCACGTCCTTTGTGCCAGCCTGGAAGTAACGGTCCTTCGAACCATTCTCCATTGCCTCGAGAGAACCCATTCCGCGGTAGCTCTTGAACTTACGTCCGTTGAAGATGATTGTGTCGCCAGGACTTTCCTCTGTTCCTGCCACAAGCGAACCGATCATCACAGAGCATCCTCCGGCTGCGAGTGCCTTCACCACATCACCCGAATAGCGCAGACCACCGTCGGCAATCAACGGCACGCCTGTTCCGTCCAATGCGCTTGCCACGTCGTAAACGGCGCTCAACTGCGGTACGCCGACACCGGCAACGACACGTGTGGTACAGATTGAACCCGGGCCGATACCCACCTTCACTGCGTCTGCTCCGTTGTCAACGAGCAGTTTTGCTGCAGCACCGGTGGCCACGTTGCCCACAACGATATCAACGCCAGGGAATGACTTCTTGGCCTCAACGAGCTTCTCGATAACATACTTTGAATGTCCGTGTGCGGTATCGATTACGATAGCATCGGCACCGGCATTTACCAGAGCCTGCATACGGTCGAGGGTATCAACCGTGACGCCCACTCCGGCAGCAACGCGCAGACGGCCTTTCTCGTCCTTGCAAGCCATAGGCTTGTCCTTTGCCTTGGTGATGTCCTTGTATGTGATAAGACCCACGAGATGGTTTTCGCTGTCCACTACAGGGAGCTTCTCGATCTTGTTCTCCTGCAGGATCTGAGCAGCGGCAGCAAGGTCTGTCTTGATATGTGTTGTAACGAGATTCTCGGATGTCATAACCTCGTCAATCTTCCTTTCGAGGTTGCGCTCGAAGCGCAGGTCGCGGTTAGTGACGATTCCCACGAGGTGGTTGCTGTCGTCAACCACTGGGATACCGCCGATATGATATTCAGCCATCATGTCGAGCGCCTCGCCCACCGTAGAACCACGGCGGATAGTCACTGGGTCATAAATCATACCGTTCTCGGCACGCTTTACGATAGCAACCTGTCTTGCCTGTTCCTCTATGCTCATGTTCTTGTGGATAACGCCGATACCTCCCTCGCGTGCGATGGCTATTGCCATTGCCGACTCGGTCACGGTGTCCATTGCCGCCGTAACGAAAGGAACATTCAATTCAATGTTACGCGAGAACTTGGTTTTCAACTCTACTGTGCGTGGCAGTACTTCTGAATAAGCTGGGATAAGGAGGACGTCGTCGAAAGTCAGACCGTCCATTACGATTCTATCTGCAACAAATGATGACATATTTTGTATTTAAAAAATTTATTGCGTGCAAATTTACCACAATTTTATTATATACTAAACTGCTTTGGGCAATATTTTTCCGGTGTTAAATCTATTTAACGCAGAAACTCCGGTCTATACACCTTATATTATATATATAGACCGGAGTTTCCTCATGTTTCTTCTTGCCGGGAAGCTGTCCGCCTGCCTGTCTGCCGCAATGCTTTCAGGGGAGCCGGACAATGTTTCCCGAAGATTGTTACTTTCATTCGCTTATCATCACCTTCTTCACGCTCTTATGGCCCCCGGCATCAATGGTTTTGATGATGTTCATGCCGCGGCTTGGAGCCGAGAGGCGGGTGCCGTCAACAGTGTAGTATTCCACGGATGCCATATTGGAGGCAACGGCAGAACTGATTGCCGTCTCCACGCTTGTCACCTTGTTGCCCTGTCCGTCGTATGTGGGGGCGGTGGAATAGTTCTTTACGGCGTTGGCGTATTCGAAGATGTCCTCGCCCGGGATGTTGTCCGTATAGGCGGTGTAGATTTCTATCTTGCCCGCTCCGGCGTATTTCTCCAACACTGCCGGCACGTCGGCCGTCTTGTCGTGGTTGTTTATCCTGTAACTTGCATCGGTCTGCGTGGGCAGCCAGTCGCTCGAGGTCACGGGATAAATGTTGCTCACCTTGGCTCCGTCGATGTTTTCGTAGCCCGTCATCAGGTTGTTGCAGCCCTTGAATATCACGTCGTAGCCCTCGGCTTTGTTGATATTGAGCGCTCCGCCGCGGTCTGAGCGTACGGGCGACTTGGTGTTCTCGAAATAGCATGCATCAAGATAGCCCACGGATTTCTCGCGCACGTCCCATCCGTCCTCACATCCTTTCTGGTAGTTGTTCATATAGTGCATGTGTCCGCCGCGCTGCAGCGGCAGGCGTGAACCTTGTATATTGTTCAGGTAGTTGTGGTGGTAGGATATCGTGCGGCATCCGTCATAGATGTCACTGTTGCCCTTGCCGAAGAGGCATGCCTTGTCGTGGTCGTGGAAGAGGTTGTAGCTGAAGGTCATCCACTGCACGTTGTTCTTGCAGTCGAGCAGTCCGTCGTAACGGTCCTTGTTGGCCTGGTCGCCATTGAAGAATTCGCAATGGTCCACCCAGATGTGGCCGCCCCAGTTGGTCTTCGCGCTCACCTTGTCGGCCTGGATGCCGATGCAGTCGGGGTCGCCCACTTCCACCTGCTTTCCGTCACGCCATGCCACGATCTTGTTCTCGCCGGTCTTCAGCACCGGCACTCCCTTCATCGTGAAGCGGCAGTTGCGGATGATGATGTTGTCCACGCTCTGCATCACGAAGGTGATGTGGGAGAAGAGGGGAGCCTTGCCCGTCTGCTTGTCCGTCACTCCCACGAGGGTCTTGTTCGGAGCCACGAGGATGCGCTCGCCGTAGGTGGTCTCCACGCCTTCCGAACCATCCTGCTTGTCGCAGAGCTTGCCGGTGTTGATGCCGTCAACGTAGCATTTGATGCCCGTGGTGATGTCATGGTCCACAAGGATAATGTAGGGGTCTTTTGCCTGCATGTATGCCTGCAGCTGCGAGAAGTTCCCGGCATACACCACTTTGCCTCCCGCTCCGCCGGTTGTTCCTTCGGCGCGATAATAGTTGGTACCTGGTTTTCCCGTACAGGCGGCGAATCCGTCTATCGAGAAATCCCTTCCGTCCACCTGCTGTGCGTCTGCCGGCAGGAGGAATCCGCCCAGCATGAGCGCTGCGGCGAACAATGTCTTTTTCCTGATCATTTTTGTTTTAGTAGTTAGTAGTCAATATATCTTCAAAACAAGTGCTGCACTTCTCCAACCGTATAGGCAAGCCGGTTGGAAAGGTGCAGTATTTCTTGTAGGATATCTTAGTTTGCCATTTCGGAGAAGAACTTTATACGCACCAGGCGCACCTCATCCTCCGTATAGTCTCCGCCCAGCTCATCCATGGCGGTATCGAGGTCGTCGGTATCGCTCTCGCGGAAGTATTCGTAGATGTCATCCACGTGGTCGTCGTCCATGACGTCCTCAAGGAAGTAGTCGATATTGAGCTTCGTTCCGCTGTATACGATTGCCTCGATTTCGTTGAGCAGGTCATCGAATTCGATGTTCTGCGCGTCGGCGATGTCGTCGAGCGCCACCTTGCGGTCGATGCTCTGTATTATCTTCACCTTGAGCATGGACTTCTTCGGCACGGTGCGTATTCTCAGGTCCTCGGGCCTTTCGATTTCGTTCTCTTCGCAGTGGCGCTTGATGAGGGCGATGAACTCCTTGCCGTAGCGGTGTGCCTTGCCCACGCCTACGCCCTGGATATTCATCAGCTCGTCCATTGTTACCGGATATACGGTGGCCATCTGCTCCAGCGAAACGTCCATGAATATCACGTATGGCGGGATGCCGAGCTTGTGGCTCATGGATTTCCTCAGGTCCAGGAGCATGTCATAGAGGGCGGGGTCGAGTGCTCCCGTCGGCTTGTCGCATGCTTCCTCCTCTTCTTCCTCGCCGAATTCAGCATCCTTCACCACCATGAAGGTCTCGGGATGCTTGATGTATTCCCTTCCTTCGGCGGTGAGCTTCAGCACTCCGTAGTTCTCCACGTCCTTCTTCAGGTATCCGGCGATGATTGCCTGACGGATTACGGGGTTCCATATCTTCACGTCGCAGCCTTCCCCCTCGCCGAATTCCGCCAGCAGGTCGTGCTTGTGGTCGCGTATGTCGTCGGTGTCACGCCCCTTAACGAAGTCGATGATGTATTCCTGGCGGAAGTCTTCCTTCACGGCTTTCACGGCTCTAAGCACCACCGTGAGTTCCTTAGTGGCTTCAATCTTCTCGTGCGGATGCAGACAGTTGTCGCAGTTTCCGCAGTTGTCCCTGTCGTATTCCTCACCGAAATAATGGAGCAGCATCTTCCTGCGGCATACGGATGATTCGGCATACGCCGCCGTCTCCTGCAGCAGCTGTCTGCCGATGTCCTGTTCTGCCACGGACTTGCCTTCCATGAATTTTTCGAGTTTCCTCAGGTCTTTCTTCGAGTAGAAGGCTATGCACTTGCCTTCTCCGCCGTCTCGTCCGGCGCGTCCGGTCTCCTGGTAGTAGCCTTCGAGACTCTTCGGGATGTCGTAGTGTATCACGAACCTCACGTCGGGCTTGTCTATTCCCATGCCGAACGCTATGGTTGCCACGATGACATCGATTTTCTCCATCAGGAAATCGTCCTGCGTCTTCGACCTCGTGGCGGAATCGAATCCTGCATGGTATGCAGCCGCCTTGATGTTGTTCGCCTGCAGCACGGCAGCAAGCTCTTCTACCTTTTTCCTTGACAGACAGTATATTATACCGCTCTTGCCGCTGTTCTGGCGGATGAACTTCACGATGTCCTTGTCGATGTCTTTCGTCTTCTGGCGCACCTCATAATAAAGGTTCTGGCGGTTGAACGAACTTTTGAACTCCTTTGCGTCCACGATGCCCAGGCTTTTCTTGATGTCCGTGCGCACCTTGTCGGTGGCTGTCGCCGTGAGGGCGATTACGGGGGCATTGCCGATATGGTTTATTATCGGACGGATGCGGCGGTATTCCGGACGGAAGTCGTGTCCCCATTCCGAGATACAGTGGGCCTCGTCGATGGCATAGAATGATATCTTGACGGTCTTGAGGAACTCCACGTTCTCCTCCTTGGTCAGCGACTCGGGTGCAACGTAGAGCAGTTTGGTGAGTCCCGAGCGTATGTCGCTCTTCACCTGGTCGATAGCCGCCTTGTTGAGTGACGAATTGAGATAATGCGCCACGCCCGTTTCCTCGCTCATGCCATTGATTACGTCCACCTGGTTCTTCATCAGTGCAATCAGGGGCGACACCACGATGGCGGTGCCTTCCATCAGGAGCGATGGCAGCTGGTAGCAGAGCGACTTGCCGCCTCCCGTAGGCATGAGCACGAAGGTGTCATTGCCGTCAAGCAGGTTGCGGATTATCTTCTCCTGTTCTCCCTTGAAACTTTCGAAGCCGAAATACTGCTTCAGTTTTGCCGTAAGATTAACATCGTTCGTCATATCACAAGCGGTTTCCCTTTTTATTTTGTCCGCTGTGCGCCGGTCCGTCTGTCCCGGCACACAGCCAGTTGTGTTTTTTTGATTTGGATTGTAGTAAACTGTCCCTTGCAGACGCTTCACGCCGGTCAGTATGCAGACTCCTGTCCGCCTACGGCCTGCGGTCAGTCTGTCTCCAGTTTCTGCAGATGCGCCTTGTCGAGCTGCTTCTTGGTGTAGTCGAGCGTCACGTTGAACTTCTTTACCTTCATTGAAGGCACGTCGAACATGGCATCCATCATCACATTCTCCACTATCGACCTCAGTCCTCTGGCTCCAAGCTTGTACTCCGTGGCCTTGTCAACGATGAAGTCGAGCGCATCCTCGTCGAAGCTGAGCTTGATGCCGTCCATCTCGAAGAGCTTCATATACTGCTTGATGATGGAGTTCTTCGGCTCCACGAGGATTGACCTCAGGGCTTCCCTGTCGAGCGGATTGAGATACGTGAGCACCGGCAGACGGCCGATGATTTCGGGTATCAGTCCGAACGACTTCAGGTCCTGCGGAAGGATATACTTCATCAGGTCCTTCTTGTCTATCTTGCTCACGTTCTGCACGGAGTTGTAGCCCACCACATGGGTGTTGAGCCTCTGTGCTATCTTGCGCTCTATGCCGTCGAAGGCTCCGCCGCAGATGAAGAGAATGTTCTTTGTGTCCACGTGGATGTATTCCTGGTCGGGATGCTTGCGTCCGCCCTGTGGCGGCACGTTCACCACCGAACCCTCGAGCAGCTTGAGCAGACTCTGCTGCACTCCCTCGCCGCTCACGTCGCGGGTTATCGACGGATTGTCGCTCTTTCTCGCTATCTTGTCCACCTCGTCGATGAACACGATGCCGCGCTGGGCTGCCTCCACGTCGTAGTCGGCCACCTGCAAAAGACGGCTGAGGATGCTCTCCACGTCCTCTCCCACATATCCCGCCTCGGTGAACACCGTGGCGTCGACGATGGTGAAGGGCACGTCGAGCAGCTTGGCTATGGTGCGCGCCAGAAGGGTCTTTCCCGTTCCGGTGCTTCCCACCATGATGATGTTGCTCTTCTCTATCTCCACTCCGTCGTCTTCAATGTTCTGCTGCAGACGCTTGTAGTGGTTGTATACGGATACTGCGAGATAGCGCTTCGCCTCGTCCTGTCCGATGACATACTGGTCGAGGTATGCCTTTATCTCGTGCGGCTTTGGCACTTCCTTGAGTTCGAAATCCCCGCCTTTTGCTTTCGGACCCGACATTACGCCGGTCTCCTTGAGGATTTCGTATGCCTGAACCACGCAGTCGTCGCAGATGAATCCGTCCATTCCGGTGATGAGCAGCTTCACCTGGCTTTCGTCCCTGCCACAGAAGCTGCACACCTTAGTTGATTTCCTTCTTTCCGACATTATGCTTATTTCCTTTTCAATACATTGTCAATCATTCCATACTCCTTTGCCTCCTCGGCTGTCATCCAGTAGTTGCGGTCGGAGTCTTTCCACACCTTGTCGTATGGTGTATGCGAATGGTCGGCTATGATGGTGTAGAGTTCTTTCTTGAACTTCATTATCTCCTTTGCCTCGATTTCGATATCGGATGCCTGTCCCTGCACTCCGCCAAGCGGCTGGTGTATCATCACGCGGCTGTGTGGCAGTGCCGAGCGTTTGCCTTCGGTGCCCGAAACGAGCAGCACGGCTGCCATCGAGGCTGCCATACCGGTGCAGATTGTCGCCACGTCGCTTGATATGAACTGCATGGTGTCGTAGATGCCGAGACCTGCGGTCACGCTTCCGCCGGGGCTGTTGATGTATATCGATATGTCCTTGCCCGAATCAACGGAATCAAGATACAGCAGCTGTGCCTGGAGCACGTTTGCCGTATAGTCGTTAACTTCCGTTCCGAGGAAGATGATGCGGTCCATCATCAGCCGGGAGAACACGTCGAGCTGTGTCACGTTGAGGGTTCTTTCCTCCAGAATGTAGGGATTGACATACTGTGCCTGCGTCTTCATCACGCTGTCCACGGTCATTCCGCTCATTCCGAGATGTCCTGTTGCGTATTTTCTGAAATCGTTTATCATACTTTGTTTTAATTCTTTTTTCATAAAAAAAGGCTATCTACCTTTTTCGTTATACAAAGATAATAAAAAAAGTAGATAACCTCTATATTTGAAAGAGATTTTATCAAAAAATCTTTATTCGCCCTTCATCATTTCGTTGAACTCGTCAAGAGTTGCCTCTTTCTGCACGAGTTTCACCACATTCTTCAGAGTTGCGGTCAGCTTGCGGTCGATGCTGCGGTCTACGAGTGAATCCACGTATTCCTTCTTCTTCATCATGTCGTTTGCATAGTTGTCGATATACTCCTCAGGGATGTTTGTCATACCATACTGGGCGAACTGTGCGCGTGCTGCCTCCTTGGCTGTCTCGCGGATGTCGTTGTCGTCAATCTTGATGCCGTTTGCCTCAACGAGCTGCTCGCGGATCAGGTGCCATGTCAGCTCCTTGATGCTCTGCTCGTAGTTATCCTCAACGAACTTCTCGCCTCTCTCCTTGTTGTTGTTGAGCATGATGCGCTTCAGGAGAGCGTCAGGGAAAGTCAGGGCGCCGACCTTGTCTTCGAGATGCTTGCGCAGGTCAACAAGGAACTTGTAGTCGCCGTCGTTCACGAGCTGTGCCGAAAGACCCTCTGCAATCTTCTTGCGGAACGACTCCTCGTCCTTCACCTCGTCCTTGCCGTATACGCTGTCGAAGAGCTCCTGGTTGATTTCTGCCTTCACGAAGCGTGAGATCTCTGTGATCTGATAGCTGAAGTCAGCTGTGATGTTTGCAGCCTCCTCCTTTGTCACCTTCAGCAGTGAAGAAACCTCCACGTCGCTCTCAGGATATGCCTTCTTCGGATTGAATGTGATGATATCGCCGAGCTTGGCGTTTTCGAAGAGCTTCTTTTGGTCCTCTGCCTTGATATACTCCGGCATCAATACGGCAGCCTCAACGGTGATACCGCCTTCCTTGGTGTTGCCGTTCTCGTCGAGCTCGCGCAGGTCACCCTTCAGCATATCGTTTGCCTGATACTCCTCCACCTTGTCGTAGTGGCCGGCACGTGATGCGAACATGTCAATCTGACGGTTCACCAGCTCATCATCCACCTTGATTGTGTAGTAGTCGATCTTGTCCCTGCCTGTAAGCGACACCTTGAACTCTGGTGCTACAGCGATATCGAACTTGAACTCATACGGTGCGTCCTTCGACAGGTCTACAGGCTCCTGTGTCTCGCTTGCCAAAGGCTCGCCGAGCATCTTGATCTTATTGTCGTTGATATACTTGTAAATCTCCTCGCCAATCAGCTTGTTGATTTCCTCAGCCTTTACAGCCTCGCCAAACTGTTTCTTGATCATACCCATAGGCACCATGCCTGGACGGAATCCCGGAACGTTTGCCTTCTTACGATAGTTCTTCAGAGTCTTCTCTACTCTTTCCTGGAAATCTGCTGTCTCCACTGTCAAGGTCAACAGTCCGTTCACCTTATCTGGATTCTCAAAAGAAATCTTCATTTTCTGTTATCTATGTTTTTTAAATTATTATTAGCTGTTCTCATACCCCCGCTTTACGCGTGCAGACACGCCGTTTAGCGCCGTCATCAGTAGTCAGAGACGGTCGAAAGGGGTTTTCAGGGTTGCAAAATTAATTATAAAAGGTGTAAAGACCTAAACATTAGGATTTTTTAACTCCTTCTACTCCTCTTTCTCTCGTCAACCTCCTGGAAGTTCTTCTTCTTCAGCTCGAAGTCCACTCCGAGGTATTTCTCCTTCACAATCTGGTTGGCGGCGAGTTCTTCAGGACTGCCCTGGAAGAGGATTCTTCCTTCGAAGAGCAGGTAGGCACGGTCGGTGATGTTCAGCGTCTCATGCACGTTGTGGTCGGTGATGAGGATACCGATATTCTTGTATTTCAACTGCCATACCACATGCTGTATATCCTCCACGGCGATAGGGTCCACACCGGCAAACGGTTCGTCGAGCATGATGAACTTAGGGTCGATGGCGAGGCATCGGGCAATCTCCGTGCGGCGGCGCTCACCTCCCGAAAGGCGGTCACCCTTGTTTTTCCTCACCTTGTGCAGGTCGAACTCATCGATCAGCGTCTCCAGTTTCTCCAGCTGCTCCTTGCGCGAGAGCTTTGTCATCTCGAGCACAGCCATGATGTTATCCTCCACACTCAGCTTGCGGAACACGCTCGCCTCCTGCGGCAGATAACCCACTCCGGCCCTTGCCCTCTTGTAGACGGGATAGTCGGTGATGTCCTGGTCGTCGAGATAGATATGTCCGGCGTTAGGCACCACGAGTCCGGTGGTCATATAGAACGACGTGGTCTTTCCGGCACCGTTCGGACCGAGCAGTCCCACAATCTCCCCCTGCCTCACGTTGATGGAGACATTACTCACCACGGTCCGTTTGCCGTATTGCTTCACGAGACCTTCGGTGCGCAGCACCATTCCTTCCTTCTTTTCTTCTTCCCTCTGTATGTTGTCGTTGTCTGTCATAGGATACATTGATTCTCCTTTGCGTAATTTCTTCGTTTGTTCGCATCCCCACCCCACCTTTATATATTATATACACAACCTGATATATTTTATATCAACAGCCTGGCGGCGGTTTTGGGAGCGCTAAAATACTACATTTTTCCCGTTCCTCCAAGAAATCACCCTTAATTATGTCTTTTTGACGTTTTTGGGGGGACTTCTGAACGTGGGGCATCATACACTGCCGTGCCCCGAACAAAAATGCAGTAAATAAAAAAAGAGAGAATAACTTGAATTATTCTCTCTTCGTCGGGGTGACAGGACTCGAACCTGCGACAGCCTGGTCCCAAACCAGGAACGCTACCAACTGCGCTACACCCCGCATCCGCAACTCCCTTGTTGCTTAATTGCGGGTGCAAAGGTACGAAGTTTTTTCTAACTACCAAATTTTTCCGAAACATTTTTTCAATTTATCCATAAAATATGGCTGATTTGATGGACTGGAGAGGATTTTACAACCAGGATCTGTCATTAGGGTTTTGTCTGGACCTTGTTTCAGCATAGAAGAAAACGTCATTATAATAAAGGAAAGAAGCAGAACTCAGCGAAAACAATCAGGAATGTAAAAACTTACGGAAGCTGTGGTTTACCGTCAGTATACCTATGAAATACTGTCAGTATACCTATGCTGCACTGTCGGTGCAAGGGGGCTGCACCTTTGGTGCAAGGGTGCTGCACTTCTCTGGTACCGTTATTTTCGTTTGATTTGGATTGTGTCTTGACAGGACAATCAGAATGAAGAATGAAAAATGAAGAATGAAGAATGAAGAATGAATAATGAATAATGAATAATGAATAATGAAGAGTTGTCGGCTTCGCCGATTAAGAAACAAGGTTCGGCGGCCGGAGGGAAAGCCAATTATAGGATTAAGAAACAACGTTCGACGTCAGACAGAAAAGCCATTGTAAAGACTTTAGAATAATAGTACCAGAAAAGTGCAGCAGTCTGGTACCAAGAGTCCAACTGTCTGGTACCAAGAGTCCAGCATAGGTATACCGACAGTATACCATAGCTATACTGACGTATCTCTGACGTTTACTTGATTCACTTGACAGTTTCTTAATTAATTACTATATTCCTTTACACTAAAAATTATTACTTCTAAGGAACTTGTCAGTTTACTCATAGGTATACTCCCGATAAAGCGCTGCTTCACTCATCCATAGAATCCCTGACAGGATACTTTCCTGCCGGAAGTGTGAGGGGAAGTGTGAGGGGAGAAGGTTTACCCTCACACTTACCCTCACCACTGAAACTCCGATAAACAGGGCGTTTCAGACGAAAAGTGAGGGTGTGAGGGTAATAAAAGAAAAAAAATATTTTTTTCTTTTGAAAGAATTGAACCCACCGCCACATTATATATTCTATCAGAATTCCAGTTCGGGATATTGGCGCTTCAGTTCTTCGATTTTCTCCTGCGTGCGTTGCATGAAGATTTGGTGCTCCTCACTGTCGGGATTGAAGGGTCTGTGGTTGAGGGCTGCCTTTATCGGTCGCCATTTCTCAAGGAAGGCATTTGTTTCCTTGGAGAAATAGGCGGCGGAGAAGCGCTCCCAGATATATGCCACGGCCTGGTCGGAGGGATGGAGCATGTCTTCCTTGTAGAAACGGTAGTCGCGCAGCTCATCGTTTACAATCTCATAAGCGGGGAAGTATGAGCAGCATCCATACTCCCGGCAGAGGCGGTCGGCAGCGAGCAAGAGCGTAGCCTTGGACAACTGGCTGCCGTGGAATCCGTATTTGGCATAACGGATGGGACTTACGGTGATGATGACCTGCACGTCGGGGACTATGCCCCGGAGCTTGTCCACAGCTTCGGCGAGGGCATCGCGACACTGGTCGATGGTCAGCTCTTCTTCCTGAAAGAGTCGTTGGGGACGCTTCTGACAGTTGTCCACAATCTCTCCCGTCTCTTTCAGACGGTACACGTGGTTGGTGCCGAGCGTGAATACTGCCACGAGCGGGACTTCCCTGCCGGACTCCCCTTCGGGTCTGGCGGCGGCAAGACTGTTTCGGTTTTCGTCGACGTAGCGCCCCACGGTGTGCAGGATGCTCACGGGGTTGTACATCACACCGTATGGGTTGACCACGGCACGGAATTTCTCTTCTTCGAACCTCCGTCCGATATTGTCGGCAAAGCACGAACCGACAAACAGCATCCGCTGAAGCGGACGTAAGCTGAACGATGGCTTGGGGATGAGTACTTCTATTCTGAAAAACATAATTCGAGTTTAGAATGTAGAATTTAGAGTTGTCTTGCTAAGCAAGATTTAGAATGTAGAGCTTATCTAATTGAAAACATACAAGATTCTTTAAACGACATTGCTAAAAGAACAAAAAACTAGAATATATCGCTATGCGAGCCTGTATTAATCATAATCAAGACTAATTCATCGTCGTGCTGCTCCCATACTAACAACCAATCAGGCAAGATATGGCATTCCCATTTCCCGGCATATTGACCCGAAAGTTTATGCGCTTTATATTGAGGAGGCAGTTCGCCATTTTCTTCAAGGATACGCACCGCCTCTTTCAACTTTTCCATCGGAAGATTACGCTTTTGGCACCGTTTGATATCTTTTTTAAACCTGTTGGTCACTACAATCTGGTATCTCATATCCCAAGTTTTTCAAACATATCATCAGAGCTTTCATACTTTGTCACTCTGCCTTTACGTACATCTTCCATAGCTTCTTCTATGCCGCTTTTCTTTTTGCGGGCAGGCAATATAACGACTCCGTTCATTGCCTCTAATACCTTTTTAAGTTCTGCCATTACTTTATGGTCTTCGACTTGGATTGTTATTGTATTCATGCTCATCTCCTTTTCTTAATTATGCCACAAATATACAATATTTTCTTATATGTTCCCAACTTTCAATTCGAATTAAGAAACAACGTTCGGCTACCGAACGTTGTTTCTTAACTCTAAACTCAACTTCTGCTTACCTGCAATCCCGTTTCGCTCAGTGTCATGTCCACGAAGCGGGCGTTGGCGTTGGGTCGGTTCTCCTGGAGAATCTGACGGATGCGGGCTGCAGCCTCAGGGTCTTTCGCCACCATATACAGATAACCGCCGCCTCCGGCTCCAGGCAGCTTGTAGCCCAGACAGAGGTCGTCCACGAGGTCGGTGAGATGGCGCACGCTGTCGGGGTTCGTGCCGTTGTCCATCGCCTGGTTCTGCGCCCATGTCTTGCGTATGAGGTGTCCCATACGCTGGAAGTCAACGCGCTGTATGGCGTCATACATATCCTCCACATGACATTTCATGTCGCGCAGCATTGACAGTTCGCCGCTGTGGTTGAGGAACATGCGGCGCACGATTTCGGCAAGGATAGTCTTTGCCGTGCGCGTGATGCCTGTATAATATAAAAGGTGGCATGCCTTGTATTCATTCCGCGTAAAGAGGTCGTTGGGCAACCAGCGCACGGTGGGGTTCTGGTAGAATCCGCGCTCCGTCTGCAGCATCTTCACTCCGCCGAGCACTCCGCCGAACTGGTCTTGCCATCCGCCGCCCGTGGTGAGCATCTGCTCCAGTGCCGACGTGCGGCAGCCTATCTCGCTCTTGCTCCAGGCAAGACCGCAGAAGTCGTTGAGCGCTCCGAGCACGGTGGCTGCCAATACGCTGCTCGTGCCGAGTCCGCTGCCTGCAGGAATGGCGGAGAGCAGGGTCAGCTCTATTCCGCAACCGAAAGCTTCGAGCTGTTCGCGCAATGTGGCGTGTTGTTCCTCGGCATGTTCCGGCAGGAAACCGGCGAGGGCAAGGGCAGCCTTGGGTATCGAGAACGGACTGCCCACATGACGGAAGTCGCGCAGCTCGTCGTAGGTCTCGATTGTTTCAGACGCCCCGAGGTCGATGCTCCTCAGGATGATATGCGGTTGGCTGCACGGCCGCACATAGGTCTGCAGCGGCGGCTGGCCGTTTAGCTCTATTGCGAGGTTTATCACCTTTCCGCCTTCCATCAGACAGTATGGCGGTGTGTCGGTCCATCCTCCGGCGATGTCGATGCGCACCGGACTGCGCGCCCACACTATCTGGTCGGCATATACCGACATACGTGGGTGCTGGCGTGCCGAAGCCTGGGAGTCTATCAGTCCTTGGCGGAGCAAGGAGAATGCCTTGTCTTCGGCGGTTTTCGCCTTGGCATCGTCGGACTGCAGACGGGCGAGTTCGGAACGGAACATATTGTCGTGGATGCGCGTGAGGAGAGGAGCGTCGGTGCTTATCGGTGATGGTTCGGGAACGCCGTAGAGGGAGAACTCCCGTGCTGCATCGCAGAGGTCAACCTGATAGAACACACTATGGCGCCAGTTCTTTGCCACGGCGCTCCAGTTCTTCGAACGGAATGCGCTGCGCTGTCTCGTCAGTCGCTCAAGGTCCGCTTCGGCGGAGATGTCGTCTGCGCTGAGCTTGCGGCTTTCGTTCCAGAGAGCGAGTGCCTTGCGGTATTCCTCGCCGCCGAGCGGCTGTTCGCCGCAGAGCATCCAGCGCAGGAGCAGTCCGGCATCATCGAGGCTCCGGCATACGGGGAAGATGCGTGCCGACTGCAGGTCTTCCTTGCCGTCGATTAGCGTGATGTCGATGCCGCATGCCGACGCCCACTCCTTGAAGGGGCGCCCCATATACAATACGCTTTCATCGGCAAGAGGACCGCGGAACTTGTCGTCATACCCGTATGGGCGCACTACGTATTCGTCTTCGCCCACAGGCACGATGTCAACGCACTGGCCGGGCATGAGCGATATGCTCCAGTCGTTTTCCGGCACACCGGTTATGATGTTGTTGCGTGTCACATTCCAGTCCTTGCCCACGCAGCTGTTCTCTATCCATATATTCTGGTTGCCGCCGGTTAAGTTAATACCGATTCCGGCGTTCTGCACGAATATGGCGGGATGCGGCTTCAGCGAGTGGTGCATTATCTCGCGCTGGTCGTTCACGAGGTTCTGTATGGCGAGCGTGGAGGAGATTATCTCATGGCTCGTTCCATAATGGTAGAACTCTCCGCCAGGCAGCGGCAATACAGCTACACTAAGCTCCGCCAGGTCTTCGTCGGGCATAGTGGGGTTGGTGCCGAGGGCACAGCCGAATTCGGAATACATGTCGTAGTTCTTCAGCGTGCCGTCGGCGTTCATTGATTTCTTCATGAGCAGCTTCACCGCACGGTCGGAGAGCAGCCAGATGCCTATATCCGTGAGATACAGATGGGTGTTGATGAGCTCGGCGAGCTTCTTGGGCGACGGCTTCTGCAGCATGCACTCCATCACGCCGGGGTTGTCGCGCCGCGACACGAACACTCCGTGGTCTTTTGCTATCTCTGCCCCGAGCCATAGCCCGTAGCATACCACGTCGGCATTCGGCACCTCGCCCAACGGTTCCGTGGCACGTATATACACGTCGCCGCTCACAATCATAGTGTGCAGGCGTTCCGGTGCGGCATCCATTATCTGCTTGTAGAGCGGAATCTGGAGCGAAAGCAGATCCTGCGAGAGGCGCTGTCCGCGCTCCCAACGGAATACGGGGATTGGGGTGAGAATCTTTCCCGACGGGGCGTATGCCGGCAGTCGGCGGCTCTGTCCTCCGGCGTGGAGGATGAGGCGTCGGTCGGCGGCGAGCCATGAAGTGAAGTCCTTGCCGTCGGCATCAAACGTATTGCCGGCTGCATCAATGGCTTTGCCGTCTCCTTCAATATTTTTACAGTCTGCCTCGAAAGCCTTCTGCATGAGCCATGTGGTGCCGCCGCCCGAACCGAGTTTCTTGCCTATCGGGTCGTTTGAACAGAACCATTCCTTGTGGTCATGGCCGGTAATATCATGGAAGCAGTCCACCAAATTAGGCGGAAGCGATAATAGTTTCTTCATAATTCGTTTCTTTTTTAAATGATTGTCATTTTCTTTAGTCATGAGATTCCTCTATGATCGGGAGCTTTCTTTCTCTTCAGCCTTCTTCTTTCTGTATTCGCGCCATAGGAGCAGAACAAGAGTGACGAGGAGCAGGGCGTAGCCGATATAGGCTATTGTCTCGGTGGCCTTCACCGTGGCCGGACGGAATGTGAGCACCACCTTGTGGCTGCCAGGCGCTACGTTGATGGCGCGCAGGATATAGTTCACGCGTCCCATCTCCACAGGCTTGCCGTCTACCGTGGCTGTCCAGCCCGGATAGTAAACCTCGGAGAAGACGATTACGCCGCCCTTGTCTGAACTGACATCGTATTTCAGTTCGTTCGGCTCGTATGAGGTGATGGTGACGAGCGAATTGCCGTCCTGGCGAACCGCCTTGCCTATCTGGCCGGCGAACTTCTTGTCGGCCACGGCCTCATGGCGCAGGTCTATCTTGCCGATGCGGTCAATTTCCTCGTTGGCATTGTCCACGAAGTCCACCTTGTCCACGAACCATGCCGGACCGAGGGCGTAGGGGTTCATCACGGGCACCGTCTGTCCGCTCTGCTGCAGCGGGATGATGAAGTATTTGGCGTTGAGCATACTGATTACGGGGAATATGTTTCTGCCGTCCACCTTCGTCATGTCGCCCCCGGCGTTTGCCACAGCCTGAATAGCCTTGCCCATTTCGGGCTGGATGTAATGCTCCACCATCTCCTGATAGCGGCGCAGTTTGGCGGCATGGTAACCGCCGAGGCTCTTGTGGTAATATGAGGTCTCGTTCTCGTTGAACGTGCTCGTGGCGAAGTTGAGCACACGGTAGTTGCCGCATTCCGTCTTGTCCCTCAATATCAGCTTGTCGGTCTCCGTCATACGGATAGGAGTCTCGCGGGCGCTCTTCTCCACGAACATGTCGTTGTTGAGGTAGCGCTTGTCTATCTGCCACATGTCGATGAGACACAATGCGCACATGAGTCCCACCATTGCCTTGGCATTGAGCTTCTTCTTGAGGAAGAGCACGAGGAACAGCGTGCCGAGCACGATGATGAAGAGCGAGCGCCAGCAGTCTGCCGTAAACACAGCCTCACGCATTTCGCGCAGGTTGGCAAGCAGCGGATTGAGGTATTCTGCCGGTATCTGGCTGAGTGCCTGCATCTCGTTGGCGGAGATGAAGTCGTTGAAGAACAGTGTTGGCATCAGGGCGAAGAGCAGTGCGACGCCTGCCGTCATGAGGAAGCTCACGAGGATATAGTCGCGCTTCTTGCGCACCAGTGCGGAGAGGACGGAGATGAAGAAGAAGTTACATATCTTTGATTTCTTCTCTTCGGGCTCGTCGAGGAGTTTCGGGTTGTCGATGATTTCCTTCAGTCCGAGCATCGCAAGCAACGGGATGGTGAACTCGGCGATGACGAGGATTGAGGCCACCGTGCGGAACTTGGAATACATCGGTATGTAGTCGATGAAGAAGTCGGTAAGCGGCATGAAGTTGCGTCCCCAGGCCAGCATTACCGACAGATATGTGGCAGCAAGCAGCGCCCACTTTATCGGTCCTTTCACAATGAACGCACCGAGGAAGAAGAGCATCAGTACGAATGCCCCCACGTATACCGGGCCGCTCGTCATCGGCTGGTCGCCCCAGTACTGGCCGAGCTGCTGGTAGACTTCGATGAACTGGTTGTCGGCCTTCTTCATCGCCGTCTCGCTCTGCGTCAGCGGCACACTGGCTCCGCCCTTCGTGTTTGGCACGAGCAGCGTCCACGTCTCGTCGATGCCGTAGCTCCACTGCGTGATATAGTCGCGCTCCAGTCCGCTGTCGGTCTGATTGCCGGAGTTCTTCTTCACGAGTTCGCTCTTGCCTCGCATGGATTCCTTGCTGTATTCCCATGTATGATACAGGTTGCTTATGTTCAGGCACAGACCTATTACGGCTCCTGCCGCACAGATTCCCGTAGCCTTGAGGAAATGCGCCATCTGCTTCTTGCGTATGGCGTCCACGAGATAGGCAATCACCATGAAGAGGATGATGAACATATAATAGTATGTCATCTGCACGTGGTTGGCATATATCTCGAATGCCGTGAAGAGCGACGTGACGAAGAGTCCCCACAGGTATTTCCCCCTGTAGGCAAGCACTATACCGCCGATCATCGGCGGCAGATACGCAAGCGCCATCACCTTCCACAGGTGTCCGGCGGCGATGATGATAAGGAAATAGCTGGAGAACGCCCATACCACAGAACCGAGGGCTGCAAGATACGTTTTGAAGTTGAACGCGCGCAGCATGATATAGAAGCCCAGCAGATAGACGAAAAGGAACCACACGTTCTCGGGCAGTCCGAGATGGTAGATGTCAACCACGTCGGTGAGAGCCGTAAGACTCTTGTAGCGCGGCGTAATCTGATAGGTAGGCATTCCGCAGAACACGGAACCCGTCCAGCGGGTCACCTCGCCCGTCCTGTCGTAGTATTCAGAAGATTCGAGTCCCATACCCCTGCCGGCCGAAGAATCGTGGCGGTAGAGCACCTTGCCGTCGATGTCGGCAGGGAAGAAATAGGCGAAAGAGATAACTGCAAAGAGCAGTACTGCCAGAATGTCCGGCAGATATTGTTTCCAGTTTTTCATTATAGCTATAATTGTTTTATTTTCGTTCTAAATCACATTTGCTTGCAAAATTAGCCAAAAGTAATGACATTTGGCGTTTTCTTATTGGAAAATAAGCATTACCTTTGCAAAAAAATATCAGTATAATATGAAGATAGGAATTATTGTCGCCATGGACAAGGAGTTCGTGCAGCTCAAGACACTGCTGACGGACACCACCGTGGAGCGTTATCACCACAAGGATTTCGTCACCGGAAAGGTAGGAGACAAGGATGTGGTGATTCAGAAGTGTGGAATCGGAAAGGTCAACTCCGCCATCGGTGCGGTGGAGATGATAGACCGCTACAGCCCTGATCTGGTGATTTCTACGGGAGTGGCAGGAGGAGCCGACGTTGAGATGAACGTGACGGACGTTGTGGCTGGCACATCTTATTGCTACCATGACGCCTATTGTGGCGACGAATGTGAATTCGGACAGATCCTGGGGATGCCGGCAAAGTTTGACGCTCCCGCCGCACTTGTAGAGAAGGCCACGAACCTCGATACGGACATCCCCGTTCATGCCGGACTTATCGTCAGCGGCGAATGGTTCGTTAATTCGAAAGAGAAGATGCAGGGCATACTCGACAACTTCCCCAAGGCGAAGGCCGTCGACATGGAGAGCTGCTCCATCGCCCAGACCTGCCACACGTACCACGTGCCGTTCATCAGCTTCCGCATCATCAGCGACATTCCGCTGAAGGACAACAAGGCTGAGCAGTATTTCGACTTCTGGGCAAGACTCGCTGACGGGTCATTCAATGTGACAAAGAAATTCCTTGAGAGCATATAATAAAGAAAACAAAGAAAAACCAATGAACAAAATCCCAAGCTTCACCATCAACCACGAGAAGCTCCTGCCTGGCATCTACGTATCACGCAAGGACGAGATAGGCAGCGACACCGTGACTACATTCGATATCAGAATGAAAGCCCCCAACCGTGAGCCGGCGCTCCATGCCGGTGCCCTCCATACTATAGAACATCTCGCAGCGACCTACCTGCGCAACGATGAGGAATGGAAAGACCGGATAGTATACTGGGGACCGATGGGCTGCCTCACAGGCAACTACCTCCTCGTAAAAGGCGACTACGAGTCAAAGGACCTCGTGGAACTTATGAAGCGCACATTCCGCTTCGTGGCTTCGTTCGAGGGGGAGATTCCCGGAGCCGCCCCGAAGGATTGCGGCAACTGGCTGCTCCACGACCTGCCGATGGCACGATGGGAGGCGGCACGCTATCTCGAGACCCTTGAGAACATCAAGGAAGAGAACCTCGTCTACCCGGAATAACACCTTCATTCACCCTGCCCCCTTTGCCCCATGAAATGGTTTGAGACGGAGGGCGTGAAACTGCTCACCCAGGAAGACGAATGTGTCTTCCCCGTGTCGCAGAGCGCCATGGAGTCAGTCCATCCACGCTTGAGTGCAGGCATCACGCCGGACTGTATTTCGCCGGCGAAGTGTTCGATGTCGACGCCGTGACCGGAGGCCTCAACCTCCAGACTGCATGGACGATGGCACACACCGTGGCACGGGCCATCGCTGCCAAATCAGCCGAACCAGTCGAACCAGCAGTCTGACCCGTCCGCCCAACGGCAATGGGGCAACCGCGCGCGTCAGCAATCCTCCAGATAGCCCTTAGTGAACATGTCATACGAGAGTGCCTCAAGCTCGCTCAGCGACATGCGTTCCACCGCACGCTCTATCTTCCTTATCAGTTCGCTGCGCTTGTAATCCGTATCGTCGCTCAGACGATTATGAAAATCTGCCATATCCTTTTTACTGTTAATCTTGATCTCTTTGCAATATTTTCTGCAAAGGTAATGCAAAGGTGATTAATTTTCCGTAACTTTGCAGGCAAATTATCAATAAAATAACGATGAAAACAGGATTTGACAACGAGAAGTACCAGACCATCCAGTCTGAACACATCAAGGAGAGAATATCTAAGTTTGACGGAAAACTGTATCTGGAGCTTGGCGGAAAGCTCTTCGACGACCACCACGCCAGCCGCGTATTGCCAGGGTTTCTGCCCGACAGCAAGCTGAGGATGTTCAAGAAAATCAGCGACAGCATAGAAATAGTCATCGTTATCAACGCGGCCGACATAGAGAAGAACAAGAAGCGCGCCGACCTCGGTATCACATACGACGAAGACGTAATCCGTCTGCGCGAGGAATACCACAGCCGGGGATTCATGGTTGGCTCCGTGGTGATAACCCACTACTGCGGACAGCCGGCCGCCATCGCCTTCAAGCAGCGCCTGGAGCGCAGCGGCATAAAGACCTACTGCCATTACCTCATCGAGGGCTACCCACACGACGTGAAGCTCATCGCCTCCGACGAGGGCTTCGGCAAGAACGACTACGTGGAGACCACCCGTCCGCTCATCATCGTAACAGCCCCCGGCCCCGGAAGCGGCAAGATGGCCGTATGCCTGAGCCAGCTCTACAACGAGAACAAACGCGGCATACATGCCGGATACGCCAAGTTCGAGACCTTCCCCGTATGGAACCTACCGCTGAAGCATCCCGTGAACATCGCATACGAAGCAGCCACGGCCGACCTCAACGACGTGAACATGATTGACCCGTTCCACCTTGAAGCTTACGGCAAGACGGCAATCAACTACAACCGCGACATAGAGATATTCCCCGTGCTCAATGCCCTCTTCGAGGGTATCTACGGCACGAACCCATACAAGTCGCCCACCGATATGGGCGTAAACATGGTGGGCTTCTGCATCAGCGACGACGAAGTCTGCTGCGAGGCATCAAAGAACGAGATAGTGCGCCGCTACTACGCCGCCACAAACAAGCTCGCCCTCGGTGCTTGCAACGACGCTGAGATAAGCAAGATACAGCTGCTCTTCAACCAGGCCAAGATTGACACCACCTTCCGTCGCACCACCACAGCGGCAAAAGACCGGCTGAAGGAGACCGGACACACGGCGGCAGCCCTTGAATTAGAGGACGGCACCATCATCTGCGCCAACTCCAGCGAACTCCTGGGATGCAGCGCCGCCCTGCTTCTCAACGTCACCAAGCATCTTGCCGGCATCGACCATAGTCTGAAGCTTATCCCCCAGTCGCTGATTGAGCCGATACAACATACCAAGATAAGTTATCTCGGCGGCAAGAACCCACGTCTCCACAGCGACGAAGTGCTCGTGGCCCTCTCCGTATTGTCCGACCAGGACGACAACTGCCGCCTCGCCCTCGAACAGCTGCCCAAACTCCGCGGCTGTCAGATGCACTCCACCGTAATGCTCAGCGAAGTGGACCAGAAGATATTCAAGAAGCTCGGCGTGGACGTAACGTGTGAGCCGGTGCTGAAAGGCAAGAACTGACAATCTGCAGATTCACAGAATACTATTGGATTTATACGCAAAAGCGCCGGACCGGCAAGATTAACCCTTGCAGTCCGGCGCTTGTTTTTTTATTCTATAATCCTCTGATTAGTCTATTACGATCGGCTTGTATTTCGGCACGAGAATCTTCATGATGATCCAGCCGATGAGGTATGCCACGGCACAGATGCAGAACACAATCATGTAGCCGCCCTTCTTGCCGTCGAAGCCCATGAAGCTGAACGATGCAGCATTCTCGGCATAGGTGAAGAGCATACCGGAACCCTTGTTGATGAGGAACGAGCCGATACCTCCTGCCATTGCACCGATACCGGTGATGGTGGCGATGGTTGACTTAGGGAACATGTCGCCGATGGTAGAATAGAGGTTGGCCGACCATGCCTGGTGTCCGGCTCCAAGTATACCGATGATGATAGCCACCCACCAAGCGCTTATCTCTCCCATAGGCTGGGCGATGAGGCCGAGCAGCGGGAAGCATGCGAAGATCAACATGGCGCGCATACGGCCGATGTATGGGTTCATGCCCTTCTTGTCAACGAAGTATGTCGGCAGATAACCGCCGCCGATACTCAGCACGGTAACGATTGCATAGAGCGTGAAGATGAGGGCGATTGCCATGGCGCTGTCCGACTTGTATCCGTAAACGTCGGAGAAGTATGCCGGAGCCCAGAACAGGAAGAACCACCATACGCCGTCGGTCATGAACTTACCCACGATGAACGACCATGTCTGCGGGAATGTGAAGCACTTCAGGAAACCGATTGCCTTCTCCTCTCCTGCCGGAGCGTCGGTCTTGGCTGCTGTCTCCTCTTCCTCGTCCTGCTCGATGTATGTCAGCTCGGCCTGGTTTGTGAACTTGCTCTTGCGTGGTTTGTCATAGAGCCATATCCAGAGACCCATCCATACGTAGCCGAGCACACCGATGATCACGAATGCCATCTCCCATCCCCATGCGTTGGCAAGCAACGGAATGGTGGCTGGTGCGGCGAGCGCTCCTACGGATGCTCCGCTATTGAAGATTGAAGTGGCGAAGGCGCGGTCTTTCTTCGGGAAATATTCTGCTGTCACCTTCACGGCTGCCGGGAAGTTTCCTGCCTCACCGGCTGCAAGCACGAGTCGGCATGAGAGGAAGAGCCATACGCTCACTGTGGCGATTGCCACGGCAGCATCCGATCCGGCCTGAACCAAGCGGAGCGCCTCAATGGAGTCGTATCCCTCGATAAGCATAGCTGCCTCGCCGCAGAGGGCGTGGAGCACTGCTCCCGTTGACCATACGAAGATGGCAATGAGATAACCTTTCTTTGTGCCCATCCAGTCTACGAACTTTCCAGCAAAGAGGTTGCAGATTGCATAGAAGATTGAGAACCATCCGGTTATCGTGCCGTAGTCGTCGTCGGTCCAGTGGAATTCCGGAGCGATGAAGTCTTTCCATGTCAATGACAATACCTGACGGTCCATGTAATTCACTGTTGTTGCCAAAAACAGCAACGCGCAGATGACCCAACGGAAGTTGGACATTTTAGTAGTTTGTATAGGAGTCATTTTTTATAATTTGTTTGTTTATTTGCTTTTTCCAGTTTGCAAAGATAATGCTTTTTTCTGTAATTCAATTACAATACATGAAATTAATTAACAAAAACAGCGCAAATCGGACACAGGACAACAAGCCTGCGCCTGGTTGTTCTGCTGAGATACAGCTTGTTTTATGTAAAAAGCATCATCTTTGCATTTATATCCTCTATTATTTTCAAATTCATTCCTGCCTCACCGGGCGGAATTCATCCACTAATCCTGATAGTACACTCTCTTCACTCGGTCACTCACGCTGGTAAGCACCTCGTAGGGGATGGTGTCGAGCACGTCGGAGAGCACCGTCACCGGCAGATGGTCGCCGAAGATTTCCACGGAGTCGCCTTCCTTGCAGGGGATTCCCGTCACATCGATCATAGCCACGTCCATGCAGATGTTGCCCACGTATGGCGCCTTCTGCCCGTTCACAAGACAATAGCAGTTGCCTCTGCCCAGATGACGGTTGAGTCCGTCGGCATATCCGATAGGTATTGCGGCGATGCGGCTGTCGCGGGTGAGGTGTCCCTTGCGGCTGTAGCCCACGGTCTCCTCCTTCGGCACATCGCGTATCTGGAGGATGGTGGTCTTCAGCGTGCTCACGTTGTTGAGTATACGGTTGTCGCGGCTGTCGATGCCGTAGAGTCCGAGTCCCAACCGACACATATCGAGCTGGCGCTCAGGGAAATGTTCTATACCGGCGGAGTTGTCGATATGGCGCAGTATCTTGTGGGGGAAGGCAGCCTGAAGCTTGCGGCTTGCCTCATCGAAGAGTTCGAACTGCATCTTGGAGAAATTGTCGAAGTCGTCGCTGTCGGACCCCACGAAATGCGAGAATACCGAGCGCGGGATGATTGCGTTCTGGCTCTTCAGCCGTGTTATCAGCTCGTCCATGTCCGTCTTGGGGTTAAAACCGAGGCGGTGCATTCCGGTGTCGAGCTTGATGTGTACGGGGTAGTTGGTTATTCCCTCATGGCGGGCCGCCTTGACCAGGGCATCGAGCAGACGGAAGCTGTATACTTCGGGTTCGAGGTCGTAGTCAAACATGGTCTTGAACGCCGTCATTTCGGGGTTCATTATCATTATGTTGCTCGTTATGCCGTTCTTGCGCAGCGTCACTCCCTCATCTGCCACGGCCACAGCGAGATAGTTGATACGGTGGTCCTGGAGCGTTTTGGCCACCTCCACGGCTCCCGCCCCGTAGGCATTCGCCTTGACCATCGCCACGAGTTTCGTCTCGGGCTTCATGTAGGAGCGGTAGAAGTTGAGGTTGTCCACGAGGGCACGGAGGTTCACTTCGAGAATCGTCTCATGCACCTTCTGCTCAAGCAGTTCGCTGATATTGTCGAAGCCGAAGGCGCGCGCGCCCTTTATCAGTATCACCTCGTCGCGGAGTGTGCGGAACGTGTCGCTCTTGATGAACGATGCGGTGTCGGCGAAGAAGTATTTCTCGGCCACCTGGATGCTGGCAGCCTCGGACATGAGGTCTTTGCCCACGCCGATGAATTTCTCCACCCCACGCTTCACGCAGAGGTCTGACACCTCGCGGTAGAGCTGTTCCTTGGCGAGTCCGCTCTGCGGTATGTCGCTCAGTATCAGTGTGCGGCGGCGACCTTTGTGGTCGGGACGGCGGCTGATGAAATCGAGCGCTATGTCGAGGGAGTTGATGTCTGAATTGTATGAGTCATTGATGAGCGTGCAGCCGTGCTGGCCCTGTTTCACTTCAAGGCGCATAGCCACAGGCTCAAGGTTTGCCATCCCCTCGTCTATACGTTTTGCCGCAAGACCGAGAGTGAGGCATACGGCAAGGCAGGTGATGGAGTTTTCCACCGACGCCTCGTCGATAAACGGCAGCGTGTAGGTCTGGCTTTCACCTTTATTATATATATAGGAGATTTTCGTTTCGCTTCCGCTCTTGTCTATACGACTGATATACAAGGGGGCGTCGGGGTCTTTCTGCGACCACGCCATATGCCTGCCCGTGTAGTTTCCGGCAGCCACGCAACGGGCTATCGTAGGGTCGTCGGCAGGATATATTATCACGTCGGTGTCGTGGAAGAGCTTCAACTTCTCCTCCACCTTTTCGTCGAGCGTGTTGAAGTTCTCCTGATGGGCCGAACCGATATTGGTTATCACGCCCACCGTGGGCTGGATGATGTCGCGCAGGGCCGCCATCTCGCCCGGTTGGCTGATTCCCGCCTCGAAGACGCCCACCTGGGTCTGCTCGCTGAGGAGCCATACGGAGAGGGGTACTCCTATCTGGGAGTTGTAGCTGCGAGGGCTGCGCGTTACGGCCATCGAGGGCGAGAGCAGCTGGAAGAGCCATTCCTTGACGATGGTCTTTCCGTTGCTTCCGGTGATGCCTACGATGGGGATGCTGTACTCGTCGCGATGGCGCTCGGCAAGGCGTTGCAGGGCTTCTATCGGACTGATTACTTTCAGGAAGTTCGCATCGGGATATGTCGTCTCGCGATTCTCCGGCAGTGTGTCCACAACGAAGTTTCTCACTCCACGGCGATAAAGGTCTGGGATGAAGTCGTGTCCGTTATTGCGTCCGGACTTCAATGCGAAGAACAGCGTTTCCTCGGGGAAACACAAAGAGCGGCTGTCTGTCAGCAGGAAGCCGATTGACGCTGCATGCTCCCCGTATCTGTGCGCTCCTATCAATGTCGTTACTTTTTCAATCGAATAAGTCATTGTCTTACTTCATTATAATGCTGCAAATATACATGATATTTTTCAAAAACACATTTTTAATTGGCATTTATATTGCTTTTTTGCAGAAATACTGACAGCCTACCGCTTTTTATTCCTTATTCCTTATGCTTTATATCCGCATTTTTAGTATCTTCGCATTCGGTTTCGGATTCAGACAGACTGCATCCGGCATGATGAATGGTTTTATCAAGCAATATTATACTATGGAAATTCTTCTTCACTATATATGGAAACACAGGATGTATCCGCTCCACGAACTGCTGACGGCTGACGGGGAGACTGTGGAAATCATCGACCCGGGACTGCACAACAGCAATGCCGGACCGGATTTCTTCAACGCCAAGATCAAGATCGGCGGGATGCTGTGGGTAGGCAACGTGGAAATCCACGGGAAGGCTTCCGACTGGTTTCTGCACGGACACGACAAGGATGCGGCCTACAACAACGTGATTCTGCATGTGGTGGGCGAAGACGACATGCCCGTGGTGACAAGCAGCGGGAAAAGGGTGAAGCAGATGGTGCTCGAGGTGCCGGAGTTTGTCAGCTCAAACTACAGGATGCTGCTCAATGAGGACAGGTTTCCGCCATGCCACGGCATCATCCCGAAGCTCCCGAAACTAACGATACACAGCTGGATGAGCGCATTGCAGACGGAACGGCTGGAGATGAAGACCGAGGCGATAATGAAGCGCGTGAGGGAACATAACGGTTCGTGGGAGGACGCATGCTTCAGTACGCTGGCACGCAACTTCGGCTTCGGCGTGAACGGCGATGCCTTCGAGAAATGGGCCGGCACGCTGTCGCTGCAGAGCGTGGCGCATCACCGCGACGACATCTTCCAGATAGAGGCGATATTCCTCGGACAGGCGGGACTGCTCGACGCCGGTTCCATCCCCGAGCGCAAGAGGAAGGAGGCGGAGGCCGACGACTATCTGGCAAGGATGAGGCGCGAATACGCCTATCTATCGCGCAAGTTCGGGCTTGAGACGATGGACTGCAAGATGTGGAAATTCCTACGGCTCCGTCCGCAGAACTTCCCTCACATCAGAATTTCGCAGCTTGCCAACCTGTATTATAACCGCAGGGCAGGACTGAGTCAGATAGTAGGCTGTCAGTCGATAGAGGAGCTGCAAGACCTGTTTTACACCCACGCCACAGGCTATTGGCAGACGCACTATTCGTTTGGCGGCGAGAGCAGGAAATCTACCAAACAGCTGTCGAAGCAATCCATCAGCGTCATCATCCTCAACACCGTCATCCCCCTCCTTTTCGCCTACGGCAGATACAAGAACGACGAGGCGCTTTGCGACCGTGCCTTCCGTTTCCTCGAAGAACTGAAAGCCGAGGACAACAGCATCATAAGGATGTGGCGCGAATGTGGGATGGACATCAATTCGGCTGCCGACAGCCAGGCCATCGTACAGCTCAAAAAGATGTATTGCGACAACAGGGACTGTCTGCGCTGCCGCTTCGGCTACGAATTCATCAAGGACAACGGGTGGTTCGTGAAGGAGGAATAAGACGATTCGGGGAAATATCGAGGGGGAAACGACGGAAAAAGACGGGAATAAAATTGAATGAAAACCAAATAAAGAAACAGAAAACATCTTATTTAAAAGATGTGAGACGCGCAGAAATTGTTCATTTATTCCCTAAATCTCTTATTATTTTCCACTTAGGCATAAATTTTATCTGCAAAAGACTGGTTTTGTCAAGACAAATGCTTTTCTTTGCACCAAAATATTAGGAACGATAACAACAATTATATTAACAACAAAAAAGATTGAAATTATGAAGAAGATTTATCTTACATTGGTTGCTTTGGTAATGACCGTAGCAGCCAGCGCACAGGTTTTTGTAGGTGGTGAAGTTGGTTTCTGGCGTAACTACGAAGACAACCATACAGCATTCAACGTAGCTCCACAGATTGGTTATAACCTCAACAGCGAGTGGGCTCTCGGTATCGAGGTAGGCTACGACTACGACTACTATGATGGTCTGAAGGTTAACGGCGTAGGCGTTGCTCCATTCGCCCGCTACACTGCAGCCAAGGTTGGTCCGGTTGCCCTGATTTTCGACGGTGGCTTCGGCTTCAACACTTACAGCGCAAAGTATAAGGACCACGACAGCGACGAGTCTTACAACTCATGGGAAGTAGGAATCAAGCCGGGCGTTAAGGTAAGCCTCGCAAAGAACGTTGACTTCATCGCTTCTCTCGGTTTCTTCGGTTACCGCGACAACGACAACAACAAGGTTGCTCGTCCTTACGGTGAGAAGGGATTCGGCTTCGACTTCAGTACAAACGACCTGAAGTTCGGCGTTGTTTACAACTTCTAATCGTTGATTCGGAAAAGACTGATTACTGATTCGGAAAGAATTAATTGCTGATTCGGAAAAAGCAATAAGTAATCAAAAAAAGCGCACGACATTCCGTGCATCCATGGAACAACTGTTGTTATCCAAACCATGGAACTGCAACAGAATATCGCATAAAAGCTGAAAATATAACGGCTGTATCACAGGCTTTGCCTTGCTGATACAGCCTTTTTTTAATGAAGAATGAAGAATGAAAAATGAAGAATTAAGAATTGGGCTCGCTGCGCTACGATTTAGAGTTTATGTTAGTTAGTCTCGCTATAAGCAAAAAGGCGGATATTCAGGTTCATTACTCCTGACTATCCGTCTCTTTAAATTTATGTATAAGAATTATTTCCTTGTTTTTAGTTTGCTGAGGTATTCCATCCTTTAGTTTGCCTCAATATAATGTCCTAATCGGTCGGCTCTTGTTCCATCGATAAAAAGATAGAATTTTCCACCGGGATTCTCTATGACAAGAACCTCTGTATAAGTGAAATATGGATATTTCGTATGTAATGTGTCAAGCACATGGCTCGATACAGTAGTGCCTTCCGGCAAGGCATATCTCGTCTCTTCCCATTTTGCATCAGGATGGTTTGAATCGAACGATACCGACTTGATCACCCCATCATGCATGATGAGATAGCTGTCAAAGCCCAGGTCGTTTATATATGCAAGCACTCTGGCACCTTTATAATGCTCAGTAATCCAGTCTATATCGGCAGTGAACGGTCTAACGTAAGCGTTATTGTTGAGTTCATAATCGCAAGATTTGAGCAACGTGCCCTCGCTGTCGATAACAAGTGTGTGTACCCAGCTCTTATCCATTGACGAATCTTGAACAAGATAACACAATTCATAGTATTTACCACTTATGCAAGCTTGTGTTATTTCATTGATTCTCCAAAACTCACAGTTGTCAGTATCAGGAAGTTCTCTGGATAATCTCTGTCGTACATTGTCAGGTAATTTATTGATATCTGACAAAGTAAGCATACTACGGTTCCATACATTATCTACATACACCACAAGCAATTCATTCCCTGCCTTGTCCTTGCAATAGACGTAAGTTTCCTGTTGCCCCGCATGTCGGTAGAAATCAGTGCCTGTATAAACATGCTCTATATTGTTAGTTCCGTAGCGATTACTGAAATCGTTGGCTATTACCTCTGGCAAACTTTTGTAATTTACCGGCGTTTCATTTTCGGAATTACATGAAGATAAAACAAAGGTAATTGCTACAGCCAGTACGCACAATAAATGTTTCTTTTCTGATAATTTCATTTTGTTTGATTTTTTGATTCAATGTAAGGACGTTGGTCCGAGAACATAATTTCACTGCAAAAGTACAATATTTTTTTGTAAACAATGCCCCCTCATGCAAAAGAGTGTCGCGAAGCTGCTATCTTTCTTAGGAATGTGGCTAACGGAATAGCGCGAGCAAAGCAGCGGTTTACCAGGGGTGAAGCTATGTGATACCAAGAGTATACCTATGCTGCACTTTCGGTACCAGGGCGCTATACTTTTCTGGTACCGTTTTTTCATTTTGTTTACAGTGACGTTTACTGGATTCACTTGACAGTTTCTCGATTAATTACTATATTCCTTTACACTAAAATTTATTACCACTAAGAAACTTGTCAGTTTACGAAGGTCTTTACAGTCATGGTTACGAGTCTTCATTGTACACTCGTCAAATCACGACAGATATGGTCTTGAGAACAATATTATCCCGCCAGGGGTAAGTGTGAGGGTAAAAATTTACCCTCACACTTACCCTCACACTCTTTATTACTGGCTGTCAGTCTGTTACAGCAAAAAGTGAGGGTGTGAGGGTAAAAAAAGAAAAAAATTTTTTTATTATAAACCGCTACAAAGCGAGAATAACTCTTAATTCGATAATTCAAAACCGCTGCAAAGCGAGAAGAACTCTTAATTCGATAACTCTAAATCGCAGCGCAGCGAGAACAATTCTTCATTGGCTTTCCCTCTGGCCGCCGAACGTTGTTTCTTAATTCTTCATTCTCAATTCTTCATTCTTAATTCTTAATTCTCTCAAGTCCCTTCTTCACTATATCGCTCGTTTCGTTGATAATCTGGAAGTACTCGTCCATATCCCAGATGTCGCGCGCCACGAGAGCCTTCAGTTGGGTGGAGAGATACGGGATGGTCTGTTTGCGCTCATCCTCGTCCTTCGGCTTCACGTCCTTCTTCTCGGCAGCCTTGCGGATGTCAGCAAACAAGCTCTCCGGAACCTCGAAGCCGGTGCGGAACTCCTCAAACGAATGGTATTTCTTCTTCAGTTGCTTGCGGTTGTTGTCGATGTAGCGGAGCACTGCCTCATTGACGAAGCCCTTCGCCACGAGCTGACGGTGGTATTTCGTGTAGGTCATCGTGTCGAGCGGAACGAAATAGTCGGGCATGATACCTCCGCCGCCATATACCACGCGGTGCTTGCGCAGGGTGTGGAACTTCAATGAGTCTGCAAAGTGGATGCTGTCGGGATTCATCAGTTCGCCATGCTTCAGCCGGTTCTCGAAATCCTTGTAGTAGTCCTTCGCATCCCCCTTCTTGTACGGCTTCTGAATGCAGCGGCCGGATGGAGTGTAATAATGTGCTATGGTGAGACGTATCATCGAACCGTCGGGCATGTCGAACGGACGCTGCACAAGTCCCTTGCCGAACGTGCGTCTGCCCACCACCTCGCCACGGTCGTTGTCCTGCAACGCTCCAGAGACAATCTCGGCAGCCGATGCCGTGAACTCATTTACAAGCACCACCACCTTTCCGTCGAGCAGCTTGCCCGACCCGTTCGCCTTGTAATCCATGCGCGGCGAGCGCAGTCCGCTGGCATAAACGATGAGGTCGTTCTTCGGCAGGAACTCATTGGCAATCTTCACTGCCGCCTGCAGATAGCCTCCGCCATTCTCCTGAAGGTCGAGCAGAAGGTCCTTCATTCCCTGCTTCTTCAGCTTGTCCACTGCCGCCATGAACTCATCGTATGTAGTGGCACCGAAACTACCGATACGTATATATCCCACGCCCGGACGTATCATATACGAGGCATCGAGGCTTTTCACCGGAATCTTGTCGCGCTTCACGTTGAACACCAACGTATCCTTCACCTCGCGGCGCACAACGGAGAGCTTCACCGTAGTGCCCTTCGGTCCGCGCAGGCGCATCATTATCTTGTCGCGCGGCATCTTCACTCCGGCAATAGCCGAGTCGTTCACCGCCACGATGCGATCGCCAGCCACGATGCCTGCCTTCTCCGACGGTCCCTTGGCGATGGTCTGAATCACGACGAGCGTGTCTTCAACCATATTGAACTGCACTCCGATACCGTCGAAATTACCCTGCAGCGACTCGTTCATCTCCTTCGTCTCCTTGGCGTTGGTATATGAGGAATGCGGGTCGAGCTTGTCGAGCATTCCGCGGATGGCATCCTCCACGAGCTTGCCTTCATCCACGGAGTCAACGTAGAAATTGGTAACGAGAAGCTCTGCAAGCTGCAGCTTCCTCATCGGACTGCCCTCGCCTCCCTTCACTCTCATCATCTGTGCCGGAGCCTCAGCGATGCACATCAGCAGCATCAACGTCCCCAGCAATATCTTTCCTATATGTTTCATTATCTTATTATATAAAAGGTTAAATAGATTATTACCCGTCAATCAACTATGACCAATCGGCAACAACCGACCGGCGATGACCAGGCAATAACAATCATCAATCCTCAGAATTTCTCTTCCTCCTCCTCTGGTCTGTCCTCCTCTATCACCAGGTTGTTGATGATGAAGTTCTGGCGCTCCGGAGTGTTCTTTCCCATGTAGTACTCCAGGAGCTTTTGCACCTGGTCCGTCTTGTGGAGCGTCACCTGTTCGAGACGCATCTCGGGACCGATGAAGTTCTTGAATTCATCCGGACTGATTTCTCCCAGACCTTTGAATCGGGTGATTTCGGGGTCGGGTCCGAGTTCCTGTATAGCGCTCAGGCGCTCCTCCTCGGTGTAGCAGTAGCGGGTGATGAAGTCGCCCTTGCCCTTTGCCTGTACCTTCGCCTCCTTGGATTTCACCTTTGTCTTCTTGTTCCTCACACGGAAGAGCGGCGTCTGCAACACGAACACGTGTCCCTTCTTAATAAGGTCGGGGAAGAACTGCAGGAAGAACGTGATGATGAGCAGACGGATATGCATACCGTCCACATCGGCATCGGTAGCCACGATCACCTTGTTGTAGCGCAATGTGTCGAGTCCCTCCTCGATGTCGAGGGCAGCCTGGAGCAGATTGAACTCCTCGTTCTCATAAACCACCTTCTTGGTCAGTCCGAACGAGTTGAGCGGTTTTCCCCTGAGCGAGAACACAGCCTGGGTGTTCACGTCGCGGCTCTTCGTGATGCTTCCGCTCGCCGAGTCTCCCTCGGTGATGAATATCGCACTCTCCTCCTTGCGGTCGTTCTTCACGTCGCTGTAGTGTATGCGGCAGTCGCGCAGCTTCCTGTTGTGCAGGTTTGCCTTCTTCGCCCTTTCGCGGGCAATCTTCGCCACTCCCGACATAGCCTTTCTTTCCCTCTCGCTCGTCTGAATCTTCTGGAGCATCACCTCTGCCACGTCGCTTTCGCGGTGGAGATAGTTGTCCACCTCGGTCTTTACGAAGTCGCCCACGTATTTGTTCACGCTCACTCCTTCGGGACTCATCGTCAGGGAGCCGAGCTTGATTTTCGTCTGGCTCTCGAACATCGGTTCCTCCACGTTGATGGCTATTGCCCCGACGAGTCCGTTCCTGATATCGGTATATTCAAAGTTCTTGCCGTAGAATTCCTTTATCGTCTTGGCGAGATGCTCCTTGAAAGCACTCTGGTGTGTACCACCCTGCGTGGTGTGCTGTCCGTTAACGAATGAGTGGTATTCCTCTCCATACTGGTTTGTATGCGTGAATGCAATCTCGATGTCCTCGCCTTTCAGATGTATTATCGGATAGAGGGCATCGGTGGTCATGGTATCCTTCAGCAGGTCGGCGAGTCCGTTTCGGCTCAGGATTCTCCTGCCGTTATACATTATCGTGAGCCCCGTATTAAGATAGGTGTAGTTGCGGAGCATCTCCTCCACGATGTCGTCGTGGAAGGAATAGTTCTTGAAGAGCTTTGCGTCGGGCACGAAATAGATGAATGTTCCGTTCTCGTCCTGCGAGTCCTCCGTGGTGTCCGTCTTTAGTTCTCCGCGCTCAAAGGTCAGCGACCTCACCTTTCCGTCGCGGTATGACTTCACCTCGAAGAATGCGCTCAATGCGTTCACCGCCTTGACGCCCACTCCGTTCAGTCCCACACTCTTCTTGAACGCCTTGGAGTCATATTTTCCTCCCGTGTTGAGCATGCTCACCGCCTCCACGAGTTTTCCCTGCGGGATGCCTCGCCCGTAGTCGCGCACGCTCACCTTCAGATGCTCGTCCACGTCTACCTCTATGCGCTTTCCCTGGTTCATGCGGAATTCGTCGATGGAGTTGTCCACCACCTCCTTGAGCAATACGTAGATACCGTCTTCGGGCATCGTTCCGTCGCCCAGGCGGCCGATATACATACCTGGTCTGGTACGTATATGCTCCATGTCCGAGAGATGGCGTATGCTTTCTTCGGTGTATTGCACTTCAGGTTCTTCCTGCGGGTTTTCTATATTGATGTCGCTCATGATTGTCTTTTATTGTTTTATCTCCTTGATATAGCAGCGGCGGCGCTTGTGGTTCTCGCAGTCGAGATACTGCCACTGGCTCTGCACCTTGTCGTTCGTCTCCATCTCCACATGCGTCTCCCCCCATTCGAATCCGTATTCCACGTAGCGCGGAATGAGGTCGGCAAAGAGCAGCGAGTTAGCTCCCTTCGACCTGTATTCGGGCAGGATGCCGATGAGCAGGAGGTCTACAATCTTGGTGTGATGGAACTTCAAGGCCCTCAACACATGCCACCATCCGAATGGCGTAAGCCTTCCTCGGCGGCATTTCTGCAGTGCGCGGGTGAGCGAAGGGATGGTGATTCCCACGCCCACGAGCTTCTTGTTGTCGTTCCAGTCCTCTATCAGTGTGATGAGATTCAGGTCGGCAAGCGGGAAATACATGCCGATATACTGCTCTATCTGCTTGTCCGAGAGTTCCGAATAGCCATACAGATGCGAGAATGTCCCATTGATAATCTCGAATATCTTGCGCCCGTATCCGCCCTCGAAGATATCCTTCTTCGTCACCTTCTTGACGTGCAGGTTGTATCGCTTCTCTATGAGGCTCGCCACTTTGGCGTATTTCTCGGGCACCTCCTTCGGCACGAAGAGCTTGTACTCCACGTAGTCGTTGTCCTTCTCGTATCCGCCCAGCTTCTCCATGTGTTCCGGATAATAGGCGTAGTTGTATATCGTGGCCATCGTGCCGAGCTGGTCGAAGCCCATCGTGAGCATTCCCTCGGGGTCCATGTCCGTGAATCCGAGCGGTCCCACCACGTGGGTCATGCCCTTGCTCCTGCCGTATTGCTCCACAGCATCGAGCAGTGCGCGCGACACATTGATGTCGTCCACGAAATCAATCCACCCGAAACGCACGTCGTCCCTGCCCCAGGTCTTGTTTGCCTTGTGGTTGATGATGGCAGCCACGCGCCCCACCATCTTTCCGCTCTCCTTGTCGAAAGCCATATAGTATTCCGCCTCGCAGAAATCAAATGCGGCGTTCTTGTCCTTGCTCAGCGTGTTCATATCGTCGCTGAAGAGGTTCGGCGCGTCGTATTCGCAGCCTTCATACAGGTCGTAACGGAAATCGACGAACTGCTTCAGTTCCTTTTTCGTCTCTACCTTTCTTATTTCTATTGATGACATATCATAATGATTCTTCCCCCATCCCCTTCCGTGCTGACCCGTGGGAATAAGGCAGTGCAGCCTGTGCAGCGATACGCCGGTCTGCCGGAACGCGCCCCACATGCTGTCTGATAAATAAATAAGTTTGTTGTTCGTTTTAAAACTCAGGCAAAATTACAACTTAATTGACAATTTTCCAAATATCGGGTTTTAATATTTTATAAATCAAACAAATTACACTACCTTTGCACCCCACTTCAACCACATATTATATATATGACATACAATTACGACAAATACAGCTATCATTACAAGACCCTACTTTCGCTCGGACTGCCGCTCATCGTGGGCCAGGTGGGCACTATCGTATTGGGTTTCGCCGACACACTGATGGTGGGCCACCACAGCGTGAACGAACTTGCCGCCGCAAGCTTCGTCAACACCGTAATGTCCATCGTACTTGTCTTCGCACTGGGCTTCAGCTACGGACTGACGCCTATCATCGGACGACTCTTCGGACGGGGCGACTCCAGGGAGGTGGGCGCCGTGGTCAGCAACGGCCTTTATGCAGCCACGACAACCGCCGGCATCCTGCTCGCCGTGCTGCTTGCCGTATTCTTCAACATAGAGCGGATGGGGCAGCCCGCCGAACTGATACCGCTGATGCGCCCGTATATGGTGGTGAACATGGTTTCGCTGCCTTTCGTATGCTGGTTCAACACGTTCAAGCAGTTTTTCGACACCATCGGCCACACCAAAACCTCCATGTATATAATGGTGGGAGGAAACGTGGCAAACATCCTGGGCAACTATGTCCTCATCTACGGCCACTGGGGGCTGCCCGAGATGGGACTGCTCGGAGCCGGAATCTCCACCATGTCGAGCCGAATACTGATGTTCATCGCCGCCGCCGCGATATATTTCCTCATCGGCAGATACTCCGTATACAGCCGTGCCACACGCGAAACCAGGTTCTGCCGTCGCGATTTCCTCGGCATCAACCGCGTCAGCTGGCCCGTGGCAATACAGATGGGCATGGAGGCCGCAGCCTTCGCCCTGACCGGAGTGATGGCCGGATGGCTTGGAACCACAGCACTCGCCACCCACCAGATCATGATTACCATCTCGCAGCTCTTCTTCATGGTTTATTATGGCATTACGGCAGCCGTATCCGTCAGAGTGAGCTTCTATATCGGACAGAACGACATCAAGGAACTGCGCAAGGTTGCCGCCGCCGGCTTCCATATCGTGCTGCTCATCGGATGTATCGTGTGCGTGCCCGTGTTGCTGCTGCGCAACGACATGGGTTATTGGTTTGCCGACAGCCCCGCCGTGGCAAGTCTCTGCGCCGAGGTAATACTCATAATGATAGTATACCAGTTCGGCGACGGCCTGCAGATGGTCTATGCCAACGCCCTGCGCGGTACGGGCTACGTCAAGCCGATGATGTATATCGCCTTCTTTTCGTATTTCGTCATCTCGCTGCCCATCAGCTACGTGTTCGGCATCTCCCTGGGCTACGGCATCGTGGGCATCTGGTCCGCATTTCCCGTCTGCCTGACGATCGCCGCATTCCTCTATCTCCATTTCTTCCGCAAGAAGGTGAGGATGCTGGAGGGGGAATAAGAACCTTCCCACCCCGTATTTATTGTCTGTCGCCCTCCGTCGTTTCTCTTGCAAACGACAGAGGGCGATTTCCCGTTACTTTTCATGTCAATATTGACAGTAAAATTCCCCGACTCTCCAATTCTTGATAAAGAAAAGCCCATTTTTCATAAAAATAAAAACTTTTTACCACTACAAAAGCGGACATTTAAGCTACCTATCACAACAAAACAATCCATTAATCATTACATTTTCACATTTATTCACCACCAAAATGTTAACGCCGCTTACTACAGGAAAGCTTCATCGGAGATTACAACAACCGGGGAACCGGCATACTCCCTCCAAGTCAGACCTTGATTCTTCCAGACTCCCATCACCACAGATTTTACAAAAAGACACTAAAGAAATACAAAACGCCCCGTCCACAACAGGTCACGATTACCATTTTCCGAAAAACTTAATCTTCATTTACCAAAAGCCAACGCTTTAGAAGAAGCATTGCTTTTCGGATAGCAAAGACCGGCAACTCACGAAGCTTGATTTCCGAGGCCAACTTTTCCACTTTCCAAATGTTAATTTGCATATATTTATTTGTTAACATCATTTAATGTTAGCTTTTATTTTGTTTTGTATGAAAAATTGTCATACATTTGCAGCACAAACAACAAATCGACATAGGATTAAGAGGAATAACTGTCAAATAGACACAAATAACATTGGTTTTACTGTGAACCACACAATTATTAACCCTCAAATCCGCAACCTATAGGGTTTAGTGGGATTTT
>ULRN01039553.1_pt1 | contig 54357 bp, 40 predicted proteins | sample 1955461 | NCBI WGS metagenome assembly ULRN01 (sample SAMEA4835683, study PRJEB28245) | human gut metagenome | biome: gut microbiome; material: fecal sample | place: Denmark | collected 2008 | reverse complement strand
AACTGCCCTTGTTTTAGTGAGCAGGCATCCCGTAGTTCAAGAATTACGGACTGCAGGTTACGAATCGGTTGAACAAGCGATTTGGGATATTGCGACCAATTACACGAAAATGAACCAAAACTAACGCATTAAGACTTGTGCGAGAGGTGGCTGTAGAAGAAGACGGTCGCTTAATACGAGGAGTGTTGTAGGCAGAATTTCAAAAGGTGGCAAACGCTTACCGTATTGGTAGTGTCTATCTAAATAAAGACCATACCTTTATGAGGAGTGGTTCGTTGCTGTGGGAAAGGAACCCTACCATTCGTGGCCCCCTCTTGCCGAACGAAACGACTACAGGGCTGGAATCCACCCGCGGCTTGAATCGGCCACAGCAACTACCTGATGGGAGTATTGAACAACTACAAGCTGATGTCAATACGATTAAGCGCGCAGCTGAAACCGCGGCAATGGCACAGGAGCAATCAGTGATCCGAGAAAATGCCCAAAAGGTTCAGCAGTATGCGAATACTGACAGTGAAAAGCGGATGGCGGTGAAGGCGCTCGACGACAATCGGCAAACGACAGCACAGTTGCCTTCTGCAACGAAGAACTTTCTCTGTATCACTGGTTTCAATTTGTCGAGAGCATTACGAACCTTTCACGTTCTGTCAGCGCGGTTAATTGGTTCTATGCACGTATTTCTTAATGGTGTTGCGGCTGATACCAGTCATCCGTTGAATTCGTTTAAGCGGCATTCCCTGACTCACGATGGGCAATTTGAGTGGGGGTAAGCATGATGATTGGACGTCTTTTGGAATACGTAATTATCAACGATTTCTTCTGAACCTTTACGGGTAATCTCTCTTGCCTTGAAGAGGGGTCAGGAAATGTCCGCACGGGGGGCATCTTGTGCTGTTTTCTAACAGCCTAATTTGTAAACATAGAGATGAAGAAGCTCGCCTCACCAGCCTGAGTGTGACTGAATATACCCGCCGATGAACAACAAAGTGCGGCTTCTTCGTCAAGCGTTTCACTGGTCTGGTCGGTTCCGATGAGAAGCACATCATCGTTAATTTGGTTTATTGAGTAGCTGGATACCAGATTTTCAGTACCGCGGGAATTGATGATAATCAATATGAGTGTGAGTTAGTTGATTTAGGAATTTTAGATGTATACTTTGTATCTAAATTATATAAATCATGTAATTCTAAATCAATTAATAAGATGAAAAAACTAATAAATAAATCTTGTAATGCTAAACAGTTTGCTGCGTTTATTGTTTATTTATTTGTATGCGCAGTATTAGCAAAATTGATGTTAAAAGGGTTTGGAGATTCTCCGCATATGAGAGAAATTGTGGGGGGGGGGGTATTTTTAGCATTCTTGTGTGCGTCTCGTAATATTTTTTGGTGCATAAGCTTTCCTTTAGCGCTTTTATCGTCAATCTATGCCCCAATTGCTTATATCTATGGGCAACCTGATTTTCAGAGTTTAATTTCAGCATTATCGACAAATTTGTCTGAGACAAATGATTTCTTGTCTGATATTCCATTCCGAGCTTATAAAAGATCGCTAGAGATTATTCTTAGTATTTTTATTGTTTATTTTTTGGCTATTAAATTTAATATCAAGCCGTGGAGGAATAAAACATTTGTTGTATCATCTGTTATTGTTTTAGCTTGTATTGTAGGGCTGACATCATTCTTTTCAAACTTGTTGCATGGAGTGGTTGCGACGAAAGAAGAGATGGCTGCTTTAGAAAAATTTGCAAAGAAATCTTCTTGGGGAGAAAGTAAATTTAATGGGAAATTTCAGAATTATGTTCTTATCGTTGGTGAGAGTGCTCGAAAAGATTATTTTTCTGCATATGGGTATCCTATTGACACAACACCTTTTATGTCTAATGCACCGGGGTTGTTGGTGGATGGATTGATTGCTGGGGATTCGTATACGGTAGGATCATTGAGGTTGATGCTCACTCATGCCGATACTAAAATGTGGTCACCTCGTTATGATTTGAATGTTATTGATTTGGCTAAAAGCGCTGGACTAAAAACAATTTGGCTGAGTAATCAAGGATTTATTGGTGAACATGATACTCCAATTTCGTCTATAGGTTATCGTGCAGATGAGCATCGGTTTCCTGTGGCTGGGGAATACCATAAAAATGGTTTGTCTGATTTTTTCTTGCTTGAGCGATTTCAGTCCATTTTATCGACGGAACGAGAGCAGCCTATTCTGATTGTGCTTCATACTATTGGCTCACACCCTGATGCCTGTAAAAAAACATTAGATGTACCAAATAAATTTATTGCTTCCGACGAAAAATATAAATATCTTACATGCTATATAAATACGATATTAAAGACAGATGTTTTTGTTGAGAGGGTATTTAATCTTCTTAAGAAAAATGAGATCGAGAATGGTAGAAAGTTTTCGATGATTTATTTCGCAGATCATGGACAGGCACATTACTATAATTCCAATAAAGTTAGTTTGAATAATAATTCAACCAGTGCTCTCCATTATGAGATCCCGTTAATAAAAATTGATTCTTATTCTTTTGATAGGAAAATAAATAAAAGTAGGAAGTATGGGGTACGTTTTGTCGATGGTCTTGCAAATTGGATGGGTATTGAAAATAAAAATATATCTGCGTATGATCTCTTTGATGGTGTTAATGATGAATATGATTATGGGTATCGAAAGATTTTGGCAGAAAAGAAGCCAATTGATGATCCAGCTATCGATTTGAGGCCGTATCTCACAAAGAAAATAGATGGAGCAGATTGATTTTTTGGTAAATTTTTATGGTTGAAAATAATGAAGACGTGAAGCTCCCAGCGCTTCCACCCAATACTAAGAATTACATGACGCCGGCTTGCTATCGCCGCTTACTTGATGAACGTGAGCATCTAGTGAATGTTGAGCGTCCTGATGTTGTGAATGTTGTAGCTTGGGCGGCCAGCAACGGTGATCGCAGCGAAAACGGTGACTATCTGTACGGCAAAAAACGACTGCGTGAGATTGATCGTCGCATTCGCTTTTTGAATAAACGTATTGAGTCCGCTGAGGTTGTTGATCCTGCGGCTCATCCAGAAACGGATCAAGTCTTTTTTGGCGCTACGGTTCTTTACTGTAATCAGCGTGGTGAAGAGCGCAAGATTCGCATTGTGGGAATCGATGAAGCAGATGCAGAACACGGCGATGTGAGTTGGATTAGTCCCATTGCGCGTGTATTTCTTCGTCGTCATGAAGGCGACGAAGTGAAGCTCCCGACGCCGGCTACAAGCACGCATCCAGCCGGCGTAGATACGTTGGAAATTCTTGAAGTTACCTATACCGACCAGCAGCCGGTACCGTAAGGTCGGCACAAAAGGCAAATGAGGAAGGGACGATTTTAAGCTTCAAAATCGTCCCTTCTTGTTAGAGCCGCTGTTCAAGGCGCGGTGGTTCTTGAGGCCGGTTTAATTGATTTTCTTTTTGGTAGAAACGCCTTCCTCAAGGCTGCGTTTGACCTTGATAACAACGTCATTTTGACGAATCGTGCGCATGACATGAATGAGGTGATTTTTATCGCGCACTAAAACCGTTACATGCACGATGTGCTCACCTTGAGAGTCATCGAGCGTTACCGCAGTGATGCTCGAATTAGCCTCAGCCACGGCAGCGGCCACAGTCGCGAGGCCGGCGTGTGCGTCCTTCACGCGCACTTCAAGCGGTACTGAGAAGTGGGCTCCCTGCTTCGTTGGCCCCCATTCCAGATGCATCCAGCGGTTGGGATCCGCCTGCTTGCCGCGGGCGGCATGCGGACAGTCCTCACGGTGTACTGTGAGCCCAAGTCCCGGGCGGTTGTAGCCCGTGATATCGTCACCTGGAATCGGATGGCAGCAGACCGCAAGATGCTGGGCGATGCCTTCGTTGCCGTTGATGATGACGGCAGGGAGTTCTTCTCCGGAGGAATCCAGATTCTCCTCGCGCATAAGCGAACGCAGTCGATGAAGTACCGCGGCAGGGAGAGCCTTGCCGAGCCCGATCATGGCGTATAGCGAAGCAAGGCTGTCGGCACCAAATTCCTTGAGAAGCTTCTCCTCAATCGAAATCGGAATGGTGGTGAAGTCAATCTTTTGTTCGTTGGCAAGGGCTTCGAGTGCTAGACGGCCGAGTTTCGTGGATTCATCGAATTGGCAGCTGCGCAGGTATTGACGAATTTCCGCACGGGCGCGGCCGGAATGCACGTATTCGAGCCATTCGGGGGATGGGTGCGCATCCGGAGAGGTTTCAACTTGAACAAGGTCGCCGTTACGAAGCGCAGTTGAAAGCTGTTTGGCTTCGCCGTTGATGCGAACGGCCTGAGTATGGTTGCCCACGTCGGTATGTATCTCGTAGGCGAAATCGATGGCTGTAGATCCCTTGGGAAGCGAAATAATCTTGCCCTTCGGGGTGAAGACGTAAATGCGGTTGGGGAAGAGGTCGACTTTAATGTTTTCAAGAAACTCTGTGCTGTCTGTGCTGGTGCGCTGGATTTCAAGCAAGTTTTGAAGCCACGCAGCTGTTCTTGACTGCAAGTCAGAAGTGTCTTCGCTGCTGCTGTAAAGCCAATGAACGAGAATGCCGTTTTCGTCGATACGGTGCATTTCCTCTGTTCGTATCTGAAACTCAACCGGCGTGCCGTCAGGACCAATCACTGTCGTGTGCAGACTTTGGTAGCCGTTCGACTTAGGGATAGCAATAAAGTCCTTAAAACGCGAATGAACGGGTTTGAAACGGCGATGAAGGGCTCCGAGCGAGAGATAGCAGTCGTCAAGATTTTTCACGACGAGTCGGAAGCCGTATATGTCGAGCGCGTCCGAAAAGGATTGATGCTTTTCGCGCATCTTGTTGTAGATGCCGTAAATGGTTTTGTCACGACCGAGGATTCGACAGGGAATACCGGCTTTGAGAAGTGCCGTACGAGTATCCTCCATCATCTTTTCGAGAAATTCGCGGCGATCCTGACGCGTTTTCAGAACATTGGCGTAGAGAACTTTGTAGCGGAAGGGGTAGCGGTTGGCGAACGAAAGTTCCTGCAGTTCGCGGAACACATTGTTAAGTCCTAAACGATGTGCGATAGGCACATAGATATCGAGCGTTTCGCGAGCAATGCGGGCGCGTTTTTCAGGGCGCATGACGCCAAGCGTACGCATATTGTGGATGCGGTCAGCGAGCTTCACGAGAATCACTCGAACGTCTCGGGCCATGGCCAGCAGCATCTTGCGGAAGCTTTCGGCCTGAGCAATTTCGTTTGAAGAAAAGCGGAGCTTATCGAGCTTGGAGACGCCGTCGACGAGTTCAGCCACTTCAATGCCGAATTTTTCGGCCATTTCTCGCTTGCTGGTGCCAGTGTCTTCAAGCACGTCGTGCATCAGGCCCGCTTCAATCGTTTCGGCATCCATGCGCCAAGACGCCAGAATGGAAGCCACGGCAATCGGGTGCGTGATATAGGGCTCTCCGGATTTGCGGAATTGTCCCAAATGAGCGTTGTCGGCGTAGCGGTAGGCTTCGCGGATTTTTTCAACGTCGGCATGTGAAAGATAGCTGCGGCAAGTATCAACCAATGCTTGAGCAGTCACGACACCAACGGGAGGCTGCGGCGTGAAGAGCGGCAGGTCCGCGTCAGGCAGATCTTCCGGAACGACGGCTACCGGCACGGGCGCACGCGTAAGATGCTTCGTGAAGCTGAAGGGCGAAATGGGCTTACGCGGTGTGACGGGCTGCGGAACGGCACCATCATGAGCGGTGTCGTACATGTCGTCGGGAAAAGCAGGAAGGTTGTCGAGGGCCATTGCTCTGATTCCAGTTCTTTTATCTGCCTACCATTGTGGCGCGATTGCAGCGAAATGTCGCGTATTCATCTTTATAGGGACGCAGTTATTTTTCCAAGAGACGACAAACGGCCGGTGTCTCCCCTTAGTAGAGAGGCTTTCCGGCCGTCCTGAAGCGCGCCTAGAGAGGATCAGCGGACGTTCTTAAGCATGTCCGTACCGATCAATCCGTCGGCGATCTCGCGCAGTGCGATAACGCCGGGCTTGTCCTTGGCATCGATCTTCGGCGCATAGCCCTGAGAGAGCTGACGTGCGCGGTAGGCGGCAACTAAAACCATCTGGAAGCGGTTGGGGATTTTCTTCAGGCAGTCTTCAACAGTAATGCGGGCCATTTTTATCTTGAGCGGAAAATGAAGAGCGCTCCTCTATAGTGAGAATGCGCTCCCAGTAAAAGAAATTTTTTAAGAGAATGTTGCTCGTTTGAAGAGCGGCAGGTTCAATCGTCAGGAAATTAGACCGGAACGCCGAGATTGGCGAATTGGTCGCGGTGACGAAGCGCCTGCTGTTCATAAGTGAGGCGGCTCGCTGTTACGATAGCTTCGAGCTGCGCCAGAGCCGTATCAAATTCTTCATTAATTATAACGTACTCGAATTCTGGAGCATGTGCAATCTCGGCGCCTGCGCCCATCAGACGACGTGTAATCGTCTGGGGAGAATCGGTGCCACGATGGTGCAGCCGCCATTCAAGCGCCTCAATCGAGGGCGGCAGGATGAAGATGCCGACGGTCCCTTCAAATTTTTCGCGCACCTGACGAGCGCCTTGCCAATCGATTTCAAGGAGCACGTCATTGCCCCGAGCCATTTGGGACTCGATCCAGGGGCGGCTCGTGCCGTAGTAGTGACCATGGACGTAAGCGCTTTCGAGGAATTCACCGCGCGACTTCATCTCGAGGAACATGTCTTCGGTGACGAAGTGGTATTCGCGGCCGTTCACTTCACCGGGCCTCGGGTCGCGCGTGGTATTGGAAATTGAAAGCTTGATGTTAGGCTGACGAGCGAGAAGCGCATTGACGAGTGACGACTTGCCGGCACCAGAGGGTGCCGTCACGAGAAAGAGTCGTCCGGGATGGCGGGTTTTGCGGGCATGTTCACTAATGCTCACTTCAGGCATGTTCGTCCTTCCTTATTCCAAATTCTGAATTTGTTCGCGCATCTGATCAATGGTGATCTTGAGCGAGAGCGAAGCCTGCGTCATTTCAATGGCAGCAGCCTTGGAGCCCAGCGTATTGGCTTCGCGGTTCATTTCCTGCGCCATGAAGTCCAGTTTGCGTCCGACAGCGCCGCTAGCGGCCAGCAGACGACGAACTTCAGCAATATGAGTGGTCAAGCGGTTCATCTCTTCGTCAACGTCCATGCGCATGGCGTAGAGCGTGACTTCCTGGCGGATCCGTTCGGTAATTTCTTCCTTCGTCAGCGTTCCCTGCTGCGTGAGCGTCTGAGACAACGCATCTTCAAGGCGTGCAGCGAGTTTGGCCTGCAGCTGGGCAAGGATCTGCGGAATAGCCGCACGGACTTCTTCAACGACGGACGTCATCTTGTCCATATAGCCGTTGATGACCTTGGCGAGCGCAGCGCCTTCACGTTCACGGGCGGCGATGAAGCCGTCCAGGGTCTTGTCGAGCACGGCAAGAACTGCCTGCAGCAGTTCGTCCTTATCCGTTTGAGCGGTATGGGCGATGCCTGGCATTTCAAGGATTTCTGAAACGGAAAGTTCTGCCGCTTCAGGAGAATGACGCAGCACGGCAGACTGCAGCTCAAGGAGGCGCTTCAGGGCACTTTCATTAATTTGAGCCGGCAGCGCCGATTCATCGGCTGACAGCGACATGCGGACTTCAACTTTGCCGCGCGTGAGGCGCTTTTGCAGACGCTCGCGAATAGCGGGTTCAGCAAAGCGGAGCGTGTCGTCAAGACGAAGCGTGAGATCTAGATAGCGGGAGTTGACGGAACGGCATTCAACGGTGACGGTACCGGCGGGCGTCATCCCGTCCGCGGCGAAATAGCCCGTCATGCTGGCAATTGAAAGCATAGTTTAGATGCAATCCTGTGTTGAAAAAGTAATATTCCGACGAAGGGATGTCTAATAGTGTTTTGTAAGTCATCAATACATCGGAAGGAGGAATAGTGTGTGTATTTTATACTTCTTGAAGTGTGCCATTTGTTCGTATGAATTTATTTAGTAAATTATTTTCCTGAGCTGATTTTTGCGAAGGAAACTTATATGTTAGTTTGTGAATGGGTATTTCTTTCATTATTTTCTTTGCGACGCTAACTTGCGCATTTTTAGCAATTGCAAACTGTAGCGCATGTGGATCTGTATCACTTACAGATAAATATGAGTAATTTGGAATTTTTTCTCGATTTATGATTTCGTCAAATAAAACCTGACTGAGGTAGTAATATTCGTATCTATTCTCGTTACTCCAGTATTCATTTAGGATATCCCAAAGTAGGTGCATTAATACATCGTGTTTTGGTACTTTTATAATACTGTTAAGCCAGTTAACCAGAACATCTTTGCCCCACCTAAAATAATCACTAACCATGGCATATTTAAGTTGTTCTTTAAATTTAACTTGATTGCTACGTTCAAAGAATATTCTATCATTTTCTATAAAATAATAAGGGTTGCCGGAGATGAAAATCGTTGCATCGCACCAAATACCGCCGTAATTATATAATAAACCAAAGCGTATAAGATCGGAAAGGACGGCAATGCTGTAGCCATTTTTTGTTGATGCTTTCTTGAAGTATAGTGGATTAATATCTAAATATTCTCGAATGTTATTGTCACTTAAATATATAACCCTATACCCATATTGTGAAAAATAAGAATTTACGGATTGTAGGCATATTTTAATTATTTCTGGACTATGTTCGATTCCCTGAGCCCAATATTGCCATACAATTTTCTCACTCGTCGAGGCTGGTTTTTTGGGTTGATATGATTGATATTGTGATATTTTATGCTTAATATAGTTTGTCTGTAAGTGGTTTGCAACTAATTTTTCAGTCTTGCATAATGGCTGTAATTGTTCGTCTAATATAAATCGTATGTATCTGCGTGCGCGATCCCTGAGATTCTTTGATGGGATGGGGGCACTTATTGCATTTCCTATGATTTTTGGCAAATAAATAGATGTTAAATTCATGATGGCATAATACATGGAATGTTGACGCATATAAGTTATTATACAAATGCGTGAAAGTCTTAATTAATATTGTAAAGAGGTTTTTAGGGTAAAAATGATGTTGAGCAGAGATGTCTTTATAAGAACCGATGCTAGAACTGCTGATGCGCTCCGCCCGGTTGAAATCACTCGGCGCTTCACCAAATATGCTGAAGGCAGCGTTCTCATGTGTGCGGGTGATACGCATGTGCTCTGTACCGCCAGTGTGACGGTCGGCGTGCCGAATTTCCTTCGCGGCAAAGGCGAAGGCTGGGTGACGGCTGAATATGGGCTGCTGCCTCGCTCTACCGGTACCCGCACCGACCGTGAGGCTGCCCGCGGCAAACAGACGGGGCGCACGCAGGAGATTCAGCGCTTGATTGGCCGGAGTCTGCGCGCCGTTGTGGACCGCAAAAAGCTCGGCGAACATACGATTCAGATCGACTGCGATGTGCTGCAGGCCGACGGCGGCACGCGCTGCGCTTCAATTACAGGCGCCTGGATTGCCCTTCGCGATGCCGTGGATTGGATGCTCGCCAAGGGCATGATCTCTGAGGATCCCATCCTCGCACAGGTAAGCGCGGTATCCGTAGGCATGTGGTCCGGCGAACCGGTACTTGACCTGAATTACGCTGAGGACAGTGCTTCCGACACGGATATGAATGTCGTCATGACGAGTGCCGGAAAGTATGTCGAAATTCAAGGCACTGCCGAGGGAGATCCGTTCTCTGAAGGTGACCTCGCCAAACTTCTTGCGCTGGCAAAAAAAGGGAATGCCGAATTGGCTGCTTTTCAGCGCGAGGCCCTGACGGAAAAGGCAGAAGCAAAGCAGTAAAAAATCATGACGAAAAACGATCCTATTCTTGTGCTTGCCTCCGGCAATGCCGGCAAGATCCGCGAATTTCAAGCGATGTTCTCGCACCTCAATGTGCACGTAGAAAGCCAAAAGACCTTCGGCGTAAAGCCTTGCCCGGAGCCCTTTCACACCTTTGTTGAAAACTGTCTGGCCAAGGCTCGGCATGCCGCTAAAGAAACCGGACGTCCGGCGATGGCTGACGATTCGGGGCTCTGCGTGGATGCATTGGGCGGTGCGCCGGGCGTCTATTCCGCCCGCTTTGCGGGCGAAGATGCCACAGACGAAGACAACAACCGCCTGTTGATGGAAAAACTGCATGGCGTTAAGAACCGCCAGGGGCATTATGTCTGCGTGCTGGTTGCTGTTCGGTCGCCCGACGACCCAGAGCCCCTCATTGCTGAAGGCACCTGGGAGGGCGTGATTGCTGAAGCGCCCAAGGGCAGCGGCGGCTTTGGGTACGACCCCTATTTTTATTTGCCTGAAGCCGGCGCAACGGCAGCAGAACTTTCGCCAGAAGTCAAAAATGCCTCCAGTCACCGCGGCAAAGCACTCGTGAAAATGACTCGGCTTCTGAAGGAGCGCTGGGGCTGGGGTGCGGCGTGAGCGCAGAAACGCCCTTAATCAGTCCGCCGGTCATGCCGCCGCTCTCCATTTACCTGCACTGGCCCTGGTGCGTTCGTAAGTGTCCGTACTGCGACTTCAATTCACACCGTCTGCCGGCTTCTAAAGCGGATCGATTGGCTTTTGAGTCGGCATATGCGGCCGGCGTACTGCAGGATCTGGAGGCTTGGTGTCGTCAAGCGCCGGAGATTGCTGATCGTCCGATTGTTTCGATCTTCGTGGGGGGCGGAACCCCCTCTCTGATGTCGGGAGAAACGGTTGAGCGGCTCTTAACCGGCATCCGCAGCCGCTTTCGACTGACCGAAGACTGCGAGATCACGATGGAAGCGAATCCCGGTACGGCAGAAAGCGAGAAATTCAAAGCCTTTCGTGCCACAGGGGTGAATCGTCTTTCTATCGGCGTCCAAAGTTTCAGCGACGAAAAGCTCCGGCGCCTGGGGCGGATTCATTCTGCTGACGATGCGCGTGCAGCCATTGATATGGCGCGACAGTCGTTTGAAAACTTCAATCTCGACCTGATGTACGCGCTCCCGGGAGAATCAATAGCGGATCTGCAGAGGGAACTGACAGAAGCATTGTCCTCAGGAGCGACGCATCTCTCCTGCTACCAGCTCACGATTGAGCCCGGCACTGCCTTTGAAAAACGCCTGCCGGAAGATTTGCCTGATCTTGATGAAACGGCAGAAATGGGTGATGTCGTGGAAGCTTTACTGGCGCAGGCGGGTTATACACGCTATGAGGTATCAGGCTATGCGCAGCCTGGCCGTCAGTGCCGGCACAATTTGAATTATTGGATGTTCGGCGATTATCTCGCGGCGGGGCCGGGCGCCCACGGCAAACTTTCCGTTGTGAATGCTGAGGGCTTCAGCATCCTTCGAGAGGCTCGGCGGGCCAATCCGCGGAAATGGCTTGAGGCTCTCGAGGCGACGGGGAGCGGCGCGGAAGAAAGTCATTTCGTGCCGCCCGAAGATCGTCCTTTCGAATTTATGCTCAATGCCCTCCGACTGCTTAACGGCGTGCCGGCTTCGCTTTATGCGGAGCGCTCAGGGCTGCCGCTTGAGTCCATCCTGCCCCAGCTCGAACGCCTGCGCCGTGACGGCCTGCTTTCGGCGGATCCCGACCGCATTGCGCCGACGCGCAGGGGCCTGGATTTCCTGTCGGATGTTCAGGAAGCTTTTCTATAAGCAGACCGTACCGAGTTCGTCCTGGCCATGCACAACTTTGGCGCAGCTTTTGAATTTTGGAGCGGCCCTCGTTCCTCTGCAGCCGCATCAGCCGGGTTTTTTTGAGCCTAGGCGTGCATAACGTTGTGCATGGGACTGCACCGGAAGGTACTGACGAGAACAACTTTGGTGCGTATTGTGCTCGGCATGCACTTTATTGGTGCGCAATGACTGAGCTTCAAGGCATAATGCCGAAGGTCGGAAGGTATTGCGCCCCAAAGTTGAGAGGCCTGGCAATGAAATGTCTGGTCAGGGGTTTCACGAATCATTCGGGGAATCCCGCAAATACGTCAACGGTGCGGTTTTAGGGTATTTGCGCCGTCGCATTGTTTGGCATGTTCAGCGTTTGGCACGGACCTTGCTTCTCATACGAGTACGCCTTCTTCAAGGCAGCTGCGTCGGAGAGTGCCTCCGGCGGGCCGCTTTAGAGGGGCTTCCCCCATTCAGTTTTTACCCCGCAAGGGAACCGCGGCGGAACCCGTTGGTCTGGAAGGTTCCAGAACCGAACCGCCGTCGAAGTAGGAGAGATGAATATGACGTCCGCTGCTGATGTACTGCAGATGATCAAGGACAACGACTGCAAGTACGTGGACTTGCGCGTCACCGATCTGCTCGGCAAGGAAATGCATCTGACGATTCCGGCCGATAAGATCGATGAAGACACGTTTGAACTTGGTCAGCCCTTCGACGGTTCTTCCTTCGTCGGCTGGCGCGGCATTGAATCGTCCGACATGCTGCTGCAGCCGGATCCGAGCACTGCCCGCATGGATCCGTTCCGTGAGGCCAATACGCTCGTGCTCAACTGCGATGTGCTTGAACCGACGACCGGCAAGGGCTATGAACGTGATCCGCGTTCGCTCGCCCACCGTGCTGAAGCCTATTTGAAGTCGACCGGTATCGGCGACACGGCTTATTTTGGCCCGGAACCCGAATTCTTCATTTTTGATTCCATCCAGTGGGATCATCAGTCCGGCTCCTCCTTCTTCAAAATTGGTTCGGAAGAAGCGCCCTGGTCGTCCGGTCTTGACTTTGAAGGCGGCAATCTTGGTCACCGCAACCGCGCCAAGGGGGGCTACTTCCCTGTTCCGCCCTGCGACAGCCTGACCGACATGCGCAGCGAAATGTGCACGCTCCTTGAGCAGCAGGGTGTGCCCGTTGAAATTCATCACCACGAAGTGGGCGGCGCCGGCCAGTGCGAAATCGGCACGCGCTTCAGCACCCTCGTGCAGCGCGCCGACTGGACGCAGATTCTCAAATACACGGTGTGGAACGTAGCGGCTGCTTACGGCAAGACCGCCACCTTCATGCCGAAGCCTATCGAAGGCGACAATGGTTCGGGCATGCATGTCCACCAGTCCATCTGGAAGGACGGCCAGAACCTCTTCTCGGGCAATGGCTACGCCGGGCTCTCTGAAATGGCGCTCTATTACATCGGCGGCGTGATCAAGCACGCTCGTGCGCTTAACGCTATTACGAACCCCGGCATCAACTCCTATAAGCGTCTGGTTCCGGGCTTTGAAGCGCCGGTGAAGCTCGCCTACTCGTCGCGCAATCGCTCGGCCTCGATCCGTATTCCGTTCGTCAACAACCCGAAGGCACGCCGTATCGAAGTGCGCTTCCCCGATCCGCTCTGCAACTCTTACCTCGGCTTCTCGGCTTTGCTGATGGCTGGTTTGGATGGTATTCAGAACAAGATCCACCCGGGCGAAGCGGCTGACAAGAACCTCTACGATCTGCCGCCCGAAGAAAACGCCAAGATCCCGACTGTTGCGCCGAACCTCGAGGTTGCGCTTGACAGTCTTGACCGTGACCGTGAGTTCCTCACCCGCGGCGGCGTCTTCACCGACGACCTGATCGACGCCTGGATCGCCGAAAAGCGCAAGGACGTGCTCCGCGCTGAAATGGCCGTGACGGCGCTTGATTTCGATCTCTACTACTCGCACTAATCCCTTTCAGCCTCTGCGGCTCCGAACCCTCATCCGTTCGGGGTAGCAGTCAAAATGGGATCCGGCCGTCCGGACAATGCTGATCGATTGTTTGACGGCCATGGTCGAAATGAAGGGAACGGTGCGTGCACTGTTCCCTTTTTTCATAAATAGGAGCTGATGAGCTTCAATGCTCCGCCTGCCTGCTTTGAGAGGAGTTTTTGCAATTGACTGAGAAGGAAAGCCTGACGGATGCCGTCGGCACCAGCTTTGATCTCTTCGATGCGCTCGCCGAAGCAGTGTTTCTGCTCGATGACGAGGGCCGCATTACGTCGGCCAACGCAGCGGCGGAGACGCTTATCGGTCGTACGCGCAGGGCATTGTCAGGCGTAGATGTAGCGGAGTTCCTCCCCGAAGCGGCCGGCTGGTTTCGACGGCGTGCGGCTGCCCCGGGAGCCGTTGAAGCAGCATCCTTCATGCTTCCGGCGGTGGAGTTTCTGCGGGGGCTTCTTCCGTCCGTGCGGGTGCGAGCCTCTTTTTCGTCGCTTTCGCCTAAGCCTTCGAATGCCCCGTCGGGCACCACGGCGCTTCTGGAAGTGGTTGATCTTGATGACGCGCTACGAGCTGAGCGCGATGCGATTGCAGAGGCGGGGCGTGCCGCCAACAGCGAGCTGCTGCGCAATTTAGCGCACGAAATTAAGAATCCCTTGGGCGGCATCCGAGGTGCGGCGCAGCTGCTTGAGAGCGAACTCGTGCGTGACGAAGACCGTGAATGCACGAACGTCATCCTGGAAGAAGCGGCAAGACTGCAGGAACTGGTTGACCGACTCCTCATGCCTTATCGGACGCCGGCAGCAGCCGGCCCGGTCAATATTCATGAAGTGCTCGAACATGTGCGCAGCCTTATCGGCCTTGAATTTGCCCAAGGGCTCACGATTGAGCGTGATTACGACATTTCTGCGCCGGCCGTTTTCGGTGACCGCGGCCGTTTTACGCAGGTCTTTCTGAACCTTGCGCGGAACGCCGCAGAGGCCATGACGGAAGGTCGCGCTCACGGGACGGCTGTCATTATTTTTAAAACACGCATTGCGCGCGATGTGATGCTCGCAGGGACCCGCACCCGTACGGCACTGCGTATTGATGTCGTCGACAACGGTCCTGGGGTGCCGGAGCACTTGAAGGAGCGCATCTTTTTCCCGTTGGTGACCGGCCGTGCGGAGGGCTCGGGCCTCGGACTCGCATTGGTAAAGACCTTTGTGGAGGAAGCCGGCGGAAGCATTACGCTCGAAAGCCGTCCCGGCCGGACGGACTTCACGGTACTGCTGCCGCTGGAAGGCCGTGAAGCGCGTGAAAACCGAGAAGCAAAGAACGGCAAAGGTGCGTAGCGAATCGCTTTTAAAGACGCTCTGAAACGCTGACGACAAACATTGGAAGAACAAATCATGGTGGACGACCTTTACGGCACCTCGGACTACGGCACAACTCAACCGGCAGCGGGCGGCAGCACAGGCAAGCCGCCTCTGCGAGAGCTCCGCGGCGCACATGATGCCGGCCGCGAACCCGTTTGGGTGATTGATGATGACCGGGCAATCCGCTGGGTGCTTGACCGTGCGCTTGCGCGTGCCGGCATTGGCTGCCGCACCTTTGAGCGCGGTCAGGACGCTTTGAATGCGCTCGAGGCCGCGAAGACTGTGGGCGGAGAGCTTCCCCTCGTTCTGGTTTCAGACATTCGTATGCCTGGTCTCTCGGGCGTGGATCTCCTCACGAAGGTGAAGGAGCTTGTGCCGGAACTGCCGGTCATTATCATGACGGCCTTCTCTGACCTGGAAAGCGCGGTTTCCGCCTTTCAGGGCGGCGCGTTTGAATATTTGACCAAGCCCTTTGATGTGCTCAAAGCTGTTGAACTCATCAGCCGAGCCATGGAAGACGCCCGCCGCCGCGGTCTGCATGCAGCAGCCGGTCAGGCGGGCGCGGCCGCACAAGGCGCGGCGTCGGCAGCCTCGCCGATTGACGAACCCTCGGCACCGGTGCCTGACCTGATTGGTCAGGCGCCAGCCATGCAGGAAGTTTTTCGTGCCATCGGACGGCTTTCGCAGAGCAACGTCACCGTGCTGCTCACCGGAGAGTCCGGAGCGGGCAAGGAGGTCGTTGCGCGTGCCATTTGGAAGCACAGCCGCCGCAGCCGTGCACCCTACATTGCGATCAACATGGCGGCTATCCCTCGAGAACTGCTCGAAAGTGAATTGTTCGGTCACGAAAAAGGCGCGTTCACCGGCGCGGTGGCCACGCGTCTGGGCCGCTTTGAGCAGGCCAAGGGCGGCACGCTCTTTTTGGATGAAATCGGCGATATGCCGATGGAGCTGCAGACTCGGCTTTTGCGTGTACTCTCCAACGGGTACTTTTACCGCGTAGGCGGTCACCAGCCCATTAAGGCCGATGTTCGCGTCATTGCCGCGACGAACCAGAATCTGGAAGAACGCGTCAAGAGCGGACAGTTTCGAGAGGACCTCTACCATCGCTTGAACGTCATCCGTCTGCGCTTGCCACCGCTGCGTGACCGAGTTGAGGACATTGCCCCCTTGTCGGCACATTTTCTCGCTGCCGGTGCGCGGGAACTCGGCGTGGAGCCTAAAACCCTGACGCCAGAGGCATTGAATGTCATCCGTGCGTTTCCGTTCCCCGGGAATGTTCGTCAGCTCGAAAACCTTTGCCGGTGGCTTCTTGTCATGGCGCCGGCTCAGGAAATCCGTGTGGAAGACCTTCCCTATGAAATTCGTCATAAGGAAGCCGCGGCAGCCGCACATCCGGAGGCGCTTAATGCGGTCAATACGCACGGAGCCGTTGGCAATCCGGCAGAAGAGGGCTTCAAGACAGAAACGCCGGAAGCGGCTTCCGCACAGTCGCATTCTGCGCCGCTTCGTAGCAAACCCCATGCAGCGGCCGCCTCATCGACGGATGCGGAGGGTGACTGGAAGGCGCTTTTGGCTGCCGAAGCCGAGCGGATTCTGGAAGCGGGCGAGCCGCAGGTTTGGGAAACGCTGGCGCACGAGTTTGAGCGCACGCTCATCCGCACGGCCATGAGCGCCACCCGCGGACGCCGCATAGAGGCGGCCGAGCGCCTTGGGCTCGGGCGCAATACACTTACCCGCAAGATTGCAGAGCTTGGCCTCACCGATGAATTGGCAAGCCGTCTGCCGCCAGTGCGAAAGAAGGATCAAGTCAAGTCCTTGGACGATGGCGCAGCGTAATGCGTATGCGCCTTGAGGGATTAATGGGTTCAAAGGCTAAGTTTTCTCAGCGGATTGACGTACCGGGAACGGCTGATACGCCGGAAAATCTGCAGGGCGGCGTGCTTCTCGTTTTCCCGCCCGGCTTTGGACCGACGCTCAGTCCTGGGCTAGATGCTTCAGCGCAAGCGCTGGAGCGGCAAAAGCTTTCTCGCCCTCGCGGGCGCATCACCGCAAGACAGGTGGATCGGGGCCCTGAGGTTCCGCAGCTGCTGAAGTGGCTCGAACGCGCGGGATTCCCTGTTGCGCAAGAAGCTGCGCGTTTTTCGATCTTCACTTGGCCGCAGCGCTGGGAGGCCGATCGGCCGCTGGATCGACGGGTGCTGAAAGCGGCTGCCGCTGATGCGGCGCGGCTCGCCGAAGAAGTCAAAAAGCGTCGGCCGCTCCTTCTTTTCTTTGTTTCCGCTCAACTCCTTGATGCCGCCAATCTCCCCGAAGTCTTAGAGGCGCTTGAGCCCGTGCTGGCGCATCCCGCGGAACCCGTGCGCCGCATTACTGACCTGCGCTTGCGAGTGACCGCACAGCGCTGGGTGAAAGCGCTCTGCTTCGGTTTGCCGATGCCTCGGAAGACCTTTACGCCTGAAACAGAAGAAACGATTGCGGCGGGCATTGCCGCTATATTTCGCCGTGAAGAATTGCTCCCGAGCTGAATAAAACGCGTCGTTTGCGTATAGTGTCGCGCATCGGAAAAAATGGCCGCAGCAACGCGCCACTTCCTTCACGGCCCCCCATTCGTATCCAGCAGCAGCTTCATGACTCAGACAGAACGCACTGATGCGTCGATCAGCTCCACCCCTTCTTCGGGCAGCCCTTTGGCGTACCCGTCGCTGGCCGCTTTTGAAGCGCACCTCGGTGCACTCGGAGCGAAGCCCGCGCATCTGCGCCGCATCTGCCGTGCTTGGCTGGGTTCGCCGAGTGCGGCATGGCCCGATGCGCTGGGTGCTGAAGCCGAGCAGCCTGCCCGCAGCCGGGCGGCTCGGCTGCCGGCGGTGCTTATGGCGGCCCTTGCGAACATCCGCAGCCGACTCGACGCTGTGCTGACGGTGCGCTCTCGCCATCCCGGAGCGGATCCGGAGAGTGAACGGCTGCTGCTCACACTGGCCGACGGTCAGACCATTGAAGAGGTGCTGCTGCCTCGTCGAGGGGTTTGCGTTTCCACTCAGATGGGGTGCGCCGTCGGCTGCGTTTTCTGCATGACAGGCAAGGGCGGTCTGGTGCGGCAGCTCTCCGACATGGAAATTGCGGCGCAGGCCGCGTTGGCTCGGCGTTTGCGTCCAGAGACCAAAAAGGTGGTCTTCATGGGGATGGGCGAGCCGTCACACAACCTTGACAATGTCCTTCGTGCAGCGGAGTTTCTGGCGCTCTACGGCGGATTCGGGCATAAAGACCTGGTGATCTCGACGGTGGGGGATGAGCGGCTCTTTGAGGCGCTCAATCGAATGTCTGCTCGTCCGGCACTCGCCGTTTCGCTCCATACCACCGATGATGCGAAGCGCCGAACGCTTTTGCCCCGCGGAGCAAAAATGACCGTGAAGGCACTCACCGAGGCAGCGGAAGCTTGGGCGCGGAAGACGGGCTACCCCACGCAGTACCAGTGGACGCTGATTCAGGGGGTAAATGACGGTGAAGAAGAGGTTAATCGGTTGATTGAACTGCTGACCGGCCATTACGCCATGGTGAATTTCATTCCTGTGAACGCCGTAGATGGGAGCGTCTATAGCCGCCCTGACCGCGAACATGCTGCCCATCTCGTACGCCGTTTGAAATCAGCCGGCATTGTCGCGACGCTGCGGGATTCCGCCGCGCAAGACGTTGACGGCGGCTGCGGACAGCTTCGCGCCCGAGTGCTTTCTGCTGAATCGAAAGCTCGTGCAGAGCAGGCCGTACGGCGGACCGCGACGCCATTTGATGATCGGAATTCAAACGCATGACTGCTCAATCTGCTTCGAAGGAAACGACGCTCGACTTGGTCGACCGTCAGGTCGAAACGCCGGTTTCTGCGGCGCGCCGGCGCCGTTACTGGCTTGTTTGGTGGCTTTGGGCTGTCTTTGGCGCAGCTGTATCCTTTCGCGGCATGCCCGCGGGGGGACTCCTCATCGCCTCGGCGGTGCTGACGGCGCCTTTCTGGGTGCTCTTTGCGGTCTGGCCGATTTTATGGCTGCGAGATCGCCGGCGTTCAAAGACGCTTTGGGCGGAAGAAACGGCTGTTCTTCTGGCTCCCAATCCGCAGCAGAGCGCATCGGACTCATCGGCAGACGCTCAAGGCGGCATTGCGCTGCCGGTCATTTTGGGTCATGAGCGTGAATCGTCGGGCAAAGGCATTCTCATTCCGATGCTCGGCTGGGAGGCGGCTTTCCCGACGCTTGAGCCCAAAAGGATGGGGCTTCACTTGGTGTCGGCCGATACGCTTCCCGGGGTTCACCTGCCGGCGCTCGAAGCCGGTGACCTGCTCGCTTTCTCTGGGTGGGACCAGTCCGCTCAGTCATTTGGCGCCTCGGAGGACGACTGGCAGGCGGCTCGCCGTTGGACGGAGCATCTGCGGACGGTGTTTGCCGGCAAAGTGTTCTGAAGCGCTCCGAAGAAAAACGTCCGGTTCGCCGTAAAACAGCAAACCGGACGACGCAAAAGTTGTATGGAAGCGGCCTCGTCAGGGGGCCCTCGCTAATCCTCTTCAGCAAATGTCTTTTCGCGTCCCGAACGCACGGCCGGGAGTATCACGATGAGAAGGAGAAGGGCTGAGACGGCGAGCAGACTGCCCGAAATCGGGCCGGTCACAAAGGTCGAAAGATCGCCGCGGGAGAGCAGCAGCGCTCGGCGCATATTCTCTTCGAGCATCGGGCCCAGGATGAAACCAAGGATCAGCGGGGCGCATTCGCAGCCCAGTTTATTGACGATCCAGCCAAAGATGCCGAAGCCGATAGTGATCCAGATGTCAAAGGGATTGTTGTTGATCGAATAGACGCCGATCGCGCAGAAAACGAGGATCGCCGGATAAAGCAGCCGATACGGCACGCGCAGAAGCCTCACCCAAAGACCGATCAGCGGGATATTGAGAATCACGAGGAAGACGTTGCCGATCCACATGGAAACGATGAGCCCCCAGAAGAGCGAGGGGTTGTTGGTCATTACCTGCGGGCCCGGAGCAATGTCGTGGAGCATCAGAGCGCCGATCATCAGAGCCATCACGGCATTAGACGGAATGCCAAGCGTGAGCATCGGAATGAAGCTCGTTTGTGCGCCGGCATTGTTTGCCGATTCTGGGCCGGCTACGCCGCGAATGTTGCCGTGTCCAAAGGGCGGATTGGCCTTTTCGCCGGCGAGCTTCTTTTCAAGGGTATAGGACGCAAAAGAAGAGAGCAGTGCGCCGCCGCCCGGGAGAATGCCAAGGAATGAACCGATCAGTGTGCCGCGGGTAATCGGGCCGGCAGAAATTTTGAGGTCATTTTTGGACGGGAGTACGCGGCCCACAGGAACGGGCTTGGCTTCTCGGTCTCCGAGCACATCCAGATTGCGGATGATTTCAGCAAAACCGTAGACGCCCATCGAGAGCGCGACGAAGTCAAAGCCGTCCATCAGCTCGTCAATACCGAAGACATATCGGAGCGCTCCGGAATTGACATCCATGCCGACGCAGCCGAGCAGAATGCCGATCAGGATCATGCCGACCGCTTTCAGGAGCGAGCCGGATGCAAGCACAACAGCGCCGACCAGGCCCAGGACCATCAGGCTGAAGTATTCGCGGGGGCCGAATTGGAAAGCGACTTGCGTGAGGGGTTCAGCAAAGGCGGCAATCACCACAGTGGCAAAGCATCCGGCGATGAAGCTGCCGATGGCGGCGATGCCGAGCGCAGCGCCGGCGCGGCCGGCAAGCGCCAGGCGGTGGCCGTCCAGACACGTCACCACTGCCGAAGCTTCGCCTGGGATGTTGACCAAAATGGCGGTGGTAGAGCCGCCGTACTGCGCACCGTAATAGATGCCTGCGAGCATGATGAGCGCTGTGGACGGGTCAAGCGCATACGTGATGGGAAGGAGCATCGCCACGGTGGCCACGGGGCCCATGCCTGGCAGTACTCCGACAAGCGTACCCAAAGTCACGCCGACGAAGCAGTAAAGCAGGTTCGTCCAGGTGACGGCGTTCTCAAAGCCGATAAGGAGGTGGTTCAGAAGATCCATGGTCTAAGTGCCTCCTCTCAGAAGAACGTCGGCCACATCGGCACGATCAGTCCAAGTCCGCCCACGAAAAGCAGCGCTGAAAGCGTCGTGAGAATTACCGCGGAAATAACAGCGTCGCGAAGGCGAAAGAGCGGGTGTGCACAGGAGGCGGCAATCACCATCAAGCTGATGGAGAGCACGAAGCCAAGTGTCAGGAGTGTTGCGGCATAGAGCGCAACACTTCCGAGAATGAGCAGGCCTGAGAACGGTCTGCCGAGCTCAATTCGGCCTTCTGAGGGCAACGCCGGCGTAAGGAGAAGCGATTTAACCGCGATGGCCAGTCCGGTGAGGATGATGCCTGTCGAAATGATGAGCGGGAAGTAGCCCGGGCCCATGCGTGAGAGGCTGCCGATTTCATTTTCGCCGAGTGTTGTCGCGCCGAACAGGCCGATCACGATGTAAAAAAGCCCTGCGGCGAAGTCTTTTTGATTTTTAATCATTGCGGTTGCAACCATTTCTTCGTGCTGAGCAGCAGACCGCATTGCAGGGGCGCGGATACGTGAACAGCAGGTCGATACGGTTGGGGTGTGGTTGTTTCCGCGCGCATTATAAAAATGCTGGCCTGAACAGGGAGTCGTTTGGGCTGCTTAGGGTGAAGCCAGAAGCGGAATTAACAAAAAAGCCAAAGGAGCCGGTTGATGGGTCAACAGGCTCCTTCTTCGGGAAGATTTTCAGAACGGCGAGGAGGTCATCGTTCTGTACACCGTATTGGAGTACATCAGTCGACGCGAGCGCCGGAAATCTTCACGAGCATCTTGTACTTTTCGGCCTCACGCTCAACCATGGCGGAAAATTCGGCAGGCGTGTTAGGCGCGGGCAGTGCGCCAAAGCTTTGGAATTTCTTTACGGTTGCCGGGTCACGCAGAACCGGAACGATGGCTGCGTTGAGCTCATCGACGATGTCATCGGGCGTTGAGCCCGGCACCATCAGACCGAACCACGTATAAATGTCGAAGTCGGGAACACCGGCTTCCTTCATTGTGGGGACGTCGGCGAGTAGCGGCGTGCGTTCTTCCGTGGTGACGGCAAGCGCGATGAGCTTGCCGGCATGAATGTTCGCGGCGGCGCTAGCCAGATTGTCGAAGATGAGGTCGGTCTGCCCCGAAATGACTGAAAGGAGCGCCGGAGAGGCGCCCGCAAACGGAATGTGAACGATATCGATGCCCGCCTTGTTTTTCAGGAGCTCACCGGCCATGTGCCCGGCAGAACCATTACCGCCGGAGGCATAGTTGAGTTTTCCTGGGTGAGCTTTGGCGTAGGCAATCAGGTCAGCCACCGATTTGACGCCGGTCTTTTCAGAGAATGCGGGCGTAATAACGAGAACGTTGGCTGCCGTGGCGACGAGTGTTACGGGTTTGAAGTCGCCCTTCGGATCGTAGGGCAGCTTCTTATAAAGCGAAGGATTGATGGCAAGCGTCGCCACCGCGCCCATCACAAGCGTGTGGCCGTCACCCTTGGCGTGACTCACGTAGCTCATGCCGACATTGCCGCCGGCGCCAGGGCGGTTTTCCACGACCACCGTGCCGAGCACAGGCGAAACCGCATCAGCGATAGCGCGGGCAGAAACGTCGAGCGGGCCTCCCGGCGGATACGGCACAACGATGCGGATGGGATTGCCGCCTTCGCCTTTGAGCGCCGCTTGGGCGGTCAGCGGAAAGGATGCGGCAGTTGCGAGTGCCACCGCTCCGATGGCGCCCAACATAGTACGACGCTGCATGATGAATCCTTTTTTTGCAAAAAAGCTCTTCCTTATCTTGAAGAACTTTGATTTTTCAAAAGATGACGCCGTCATTCTACGAGTAGACGGCGTCCTTAATTATTAGAGCATGCTCGCGATCGGTGCGTTGTGCCCGTCGAAGGAGCGTTGCGAAGCCTCATGCAGGCTAGGGCAGTCCTCTTAAGAAAATGTCGCAGTTCTCTGAACGCGTTGGATTGAGTGCGGACGCCAGACGCATTTCTTCGGATGCTTTCCTCAAATAGATCGCCCAATACCGAGCGGAATCATTGATGACTGGATTATGTGAAAACGATTCTCATTTCGTACCTCATTTTAAGTATCGCTATTTAATACAAGAATAAGCAGTGGAATTACGAATTTAGATATCAATTCGTCACGATTAGAGTGGATTTCACAAGCCGGAAGCTGTGCATGAAAACACAATATTTTGTGATTTATGAGTTTACATTTCACAAAATAAAGAAAATTGATGCTGATAGAGGTCTATCCGACAAGCAGAGTTGCTGAGCTTGATAACATAAGGAGGGTCTTAATATGACAAATATTTCTCGTCGTCATTTATTCAAGACGGCAACAGCGGCTGGGCTGGCTGTCGGTATCCCGGCCACTCAAAAGGCGCAGGCGCAGGTATCTGATATCCGTAAGATTCCGAAAGAATTCACGGCAGGCCTCCAAAGCAAGATGGTGTATGAACCGGTGCCGGCAGCCGGTATTGATCTGAATACGACGGGCACCTTTGAGCAGGCCGCGTCCATTTTGAATGAAGGCGAGAGCATCAATGCATCGCACTGGGGCATCATGCGTACGGTCGTTCAAGGCGGCCGCATTACTCGTGTCAAACCTTTTGAGTTTGACTATGCGCCGAGCTTTGTTTTGGAGGGCCTTGCCGAACTGCCTTATTCAGAGGCTCGCATTCACTATCCGATGGTTCGTGAAAGCTACCTCAAAGATGGTCCGGCTTCTCGCGAACGCCGTGGCGAAGACCGCTTTGTGCGTGTTTCTTGGGAGACGGCTCTCGATCTCGCTGCCAAGGAAATTCAACGTGTGTATGACACCTATGGTCCGTCGGGCGTCTATGGGAGCTCTTACGGCTGGAAGTCCACTGGCAAGCTCAATCAAGCCACTGTTATCGTCAATCGTTTGCTCAATCTGATGGGCGGATTCTCACGCAGGCGCAATTCATACAGTCAGGCAGCCCATGCGTCGATCATGCCGTATGTTGTCGGCACTTCCAATCCGCGCATGACGACTTATGAAGTGATTTTGAAGCACACGGAACGTATCGTCTTTTGGGCCTGCAATCCGCTCGTGACAGCGGACGTCAATGCGGCTACGCCTTTGCACAACCATGCTGGTTATTTCCGCGCTCTTAAAAAGAAGGGCATCAAGACCTATTCCGTTAACCCGTTGGTGACGGATACCGCTGCCTATATGGATTCTGAATGGATCGCGCCTAATCCGGGTACCGACTGTGCGCTGATGGCTGCGATGATGTATGAGCTCGAAGTGACCGGCAAGGCTGATCATGCGTTTCTTGCCAAATACTGCTCCGGCTGGGAGGAGATGAAGAAATACCTCTTGGGTGAAGAGGACGGCGTGAAAAAGACGCCGGAGTGGGCGGCTGAGATCACGGGTGTGCCAGCGCAAAAGATCCGTGCCTTTGCGCAGGATCTGGCCGCACACCGCACGATGATTATGTTTGGCTACGGCATGCAGCGTGCACAGTACGGTGAACAGACTTCCTGGATGGTTGTTACGCTCGCGGCTGTACTGGGTCAAATTGGCCTTCCCGGCGGCGGCTTCGGCACTCGCTATCAGTCGGCAAGCGCGGGTTCGCCGGTCTCTAATGGCCCCATCATGAGCGGTCTTCCGGGTTCGCCCAAGCCAGTGCGCCCGGTTTTGCCGTGGAAATCTACAAAACTGCTTCCTGTTGCCGCTATCACGGAGGTGTTGGAACGTCCCGGGGCGACCGTTGATTTTGACGGTCAGAAATGCACCTATCCGGATATTCATCTGGTGATGTGGGGCGGCGGCAATCCGTTCTGCCATCATCCCGATACCTTCCGCCTTGAAAGGGCCTGGAAGAAGCCCGATACCGTGATCGTCGCAGACTATGTATGGTCTGCGACGGCTCGTCACGCCGATATCGTGCTGCCGGCCTGCACGACCTTTGAGCACAATGACATTACCAACATCGGCGCAGAAACCAATGACGGTCTGGTTGCAATGAAGCAGGTTATCAAGCCGCAATACGAGTCGCGCAGCGACTATTGGATTGGTACGCAGCTCGCTAAGCGTTTGGGGATAGAAGAGGCCTTTACGGAGGGCCGCACCGAAATGCAGTGGATCGAAAAGTTCTACAACGATTGCCGCAACAACGGTGCTCGAAAAGGCATTGTCATGCCGGAATTCAAAGATTTCTGGGAGAAGGGGTATCTCTTTTTCGAGGTGGAAGAAAAGGACCGAGAGTTTGTTTCCTTTAAGACATTCCGAGAGGATCCAAAAGCCAACTCCCTAGGTACAGAGTCGGGGCTCATCCAGATTTATTCACCCAAGCTCGCGAGCTATGGCTATGACGACTGTAAAGGCCATCCCAGCTACTTTGAACCGATTGAAGGTACCGCTAAAGCAACGAAGGAGTATCCGTTGGCTTTTGTGAGTCCGAAGTCACGCTATCGGATGCACAGCCAGCTCGACAACGTCAACACAGCCAGACGCGGGTCGGTTGAAGAACGAGAACCCGTTTGGATGAACCCTGCGGATGCTCAAGTGCGCGGCTTGAAAAATGGCGACGTCGTACTTGTGAAATGCCGTCGCGGAGCATGCCTCTGCGGGCTGCAGGTCAGTGACCGCATCAAGCCGGGCGTGGTTTCTATTCAGCACGGCGCTTGGTTTGAACCGGAAAACACGCCGGCAGGCCGCATCGATGTTCACGGCAATGCCAATACGATTGCCATTGACGTTATTACCTCCAAAATTGCCCGAGGCAATGTTTCTTCAACCGGCAATGTGGAAGTTTCGCTCTGGAAGGATGAGGTGCCGCCCGTTCGTGTTTTCAATCAGCCGCGCAGGGTGAACGCAGTCAAATAATCCAATCGCTTGAGGGACTAGCTTGAAAGGATTTCTAGTCCCTCAGTCTGCCTTGGCGAAGTTACAACAAACAGCGCGAAACATTCGCGCTGTTTGTTTGAGATGCCGTCGGGCAGCACATCTGGGAGCAAGTGATGAAAATCCTCTGTCCTCACCATGATTGTGAGTTGGATCTCGAGTTAATACGGTGTTTCTCAAACATCGCAGATAAATACGAAGAAGGGGATATTGCATGATCTTTTCGTCTGGACTTTTGCAATATCCCTTTAATATATCTACATTTAACGCTTAAAAAAGCTGCAGTAGCTATTTGATGGTTTTGACTGCTCCTTCAGCAGCGAGTCGGCCGGAAGTGACGGCCCAACCCATGTTGCCACCCGGAGGGGAGTCGTCGCCCATGGCTCCGCCGACAAGCTCTCCAGCCGCAAAGAGACCTTCAATCTTGTTTCCTTTGTCGTCAAGTACGTTGAAATCGTCGTTTGTTACGACTCCTCCCATCGTCGTCGCAAAGCGTGGCTGTTGTTCGATGATGTAGAACGGACCTTCCGTGGAGATTGTCTTTGTCATGAACTTGGTCGGTCGATCGAAGGCAGCATCCTTACCTGCTTTGACAAATCCGTTATAGGCGGCAGCTTCCGCAACAAGGTTCTTTGCATTAATGCCGAGTTTTTCCGCGGCAGCTTCAATTGTCTCGGCTTTGACGAGCAAGGGGCTTTTCTTACCGTCCTGCGCAATCCAGGTGTTGATCTCTCCCTCAGTGATGCCGCCAATGTTGAGTCCTTTTTTGAAGAGCTCGAACGTCGGCTGGTCCATCAGAATGTAGAGCATCGACTTAGGCTGTTTAAGCTCAACATTTTTGATCGCATTGTTGGAAGCCGTTTCACTGATGACGCGCTTGCCAGTTTTGGCAATCAAAATACCAGAACCTTTTTCAAAGGCATTTTTGTTCGCCCAGATAGTTGATTTGGCGATACCGGGAGCAACTTCAACGCCGTTCGGGTAAATCTTGCCAAGATCCATCATCTGCAGTTTGGCTCCGACAGCTTTAGCCATCTTATGCCCATCACCGGTTGAGCTGACAGGACCGTAGTAAAGCGACTGCTTGAGGTTCCCCGTAAGGAGATCTTTGGCATAGCCAAAGCCGCCGGTAGCAAGAAGAACTGCACGGGAGCGGATCGTATATTTCGTGCCGTCTGTACCCTCCGCTTCAACACCCACTACACGGCCATGTTCTTCAAGAAGTTTTTCAACGCGTGTACCCGTAAAAACTTGCGTACCGCTTTGCTTTACAAGGTCGAACATCAACTTCATATTTGCCGGAGCGCCGCCGACCCAACGAATACAGCGCGGTTTGCTGTACTCAGCTTCATTGGTGAAGCCGGCTTTTGTATCAATTTTCAGGCCTGTGTCGAGAAGCCAGTCGATCGTCGGACCGATTCCGTTTACATATAGCGAGAGCTTGCCAAGATCATTTTTCTGATGACCGTTCTTTAGGAGGTCTTGTCGCATGATTTCAGGACTGTCGTCAAGGACTCCAAGCTCCCTTTGCAGTTTGGAACCTTGGATCACGACAGTGCCGCCATTGATCGCTGCGGCGCCACCGACAAAGGGCATCTTTTCAACCAGAATGACTTTCTTGCCAAGTTGAGAAGCACGAATTGATGCAACTTGACCAGCACCACCGGCGCCTACGATTAAGAGATCGGTTTCAAGAGACTTCTTGGAGCCAGCAGTCTTCTTGATGGGAACAAGCGCAAGTGCATCTGGATCTCCACCAGCTTGTTTTACGCAGTCTGCAACGGCAGCTTTGATGGCGCTGCTCGTACGAGTTGCCCCGGAAATGCTGTCCACTCCAAGGCTCTGATTCTTAGTAATCGCATCAGGAAGTTGTTCGACAGCCGTCGAACCAATGCCCGGCGTTTCTTTGTTGGGGGATACCGTGATGGAGGTAATAGCGTCTTTTGAGAACTCAACGGTTACTTCAACGGGACCTCCCATACCGGGAGCGGATGCCTTATAGATGCCGGGAGTGTATGCCTGTGCGGTTCCCCAAGCCAAGGTGACAGCAGAGGCTAACGCTAAGAGAGCAAATTTGCGCATATGTTGATTTCCTATGCGTTGATCATTCAGAAAAATCAGCCCTTGAGGGCGGACGTTTGTGCTTTCCTTAGGTGATTAGGCACCTTTCGGGTACATTGCATCGTGAAGGATGTCCATGACTTTTTTCACGTCTTTGTACGGAATCTGGCCTGGGGCAGAGGGAATGCCACCCATCATGGCGAACGTGAGGTCCGAACCGGTAAATTCACCTGTAGCGCGAGAAAGCACGCCCCAGCGACCCATGGCCATCGTGAGCATTGGCTTGCCGCTGTAGTAGTTTCGCACTTTCCAGGTGGCGCTCATCAGGCGCAGTGCATCACCGGTGTTGTGTGCCATGACGGCGAGTTTGAGAATGTCGCTTCCCTCCTTTTCCTGCATAAGCAGACGCCGAATGATTTCGTCTTCCGACGGGGTCCACTTGAACTCATGGTCGGAAAACATCGCCACTTTACCTTTGGCTTTGGCAAGTTTGACAATTTCTCGGCAGACGGAGATATCTCGGAACTGTTCAATGTCGATCCAATCGACGGCACCGTTGTTGAGTACTTCCGTGTAGAACTGACCGTACCAGTCATCGGTTACATGACGACCGCCACCTTCGGTTTTGTCACGGAAAGTCATGAGGACGGGTTTATTGCCGGCGAGCTTGTAAGCTTCTCGAGAAAGATCGGCAAACTCCTTGCCAGAGAGCTCCCCGATGTAGTCAGGGCGCATCTCAATGGCGTCAAGTTCAGGCATCTCGGCATATTCCTTCATGAGCTTCAGAAAGCTTTCGGGCGTTTTTGCCGTTGTAGATGCAATCACTTTCGGCGTACCTTCACCAATGCGGCAATTTTTGATTTGAATGACCTGCTTGACGGGTTTGGCCCAGCCGCTTCGTCCGTTGCGAGTATCAACAGGCATGAGCTTATCGTCAGGACTGAGAACGGATGAAGCAAAAGCGGGAGCAAGGAATGCTCCGGCCATGCTGCCGGCAGCGGACTTGATGAGGGAGCGGCGATCGAACATGGCGGTTTCTCCTTGAAAAGCCTGTGCTGGGCGGATAGCTGCTCGAATTCGAGGTGCTCAGCACTTCTCGTGGTTGGCATTCAATCTAAAAGTCGCTCTGATTCCGAACCACCTACTTTGTGAGGTAGATGAAGTACAGGTGGCGTTCATAGAATCGAACCTATGAAGACGCTAATTGTCCTGCTCACCGTCATGCTGCTAATAGTTTCCTCTGCGCTTGCCGCAGAGAAGGAACGGGTGGTAGTCGGCATCGTGGACACCAATGAACCGGGATGGAGGGCGGAGACTCTTAACCCGACGATTGCGAGGCTTGAAAAGGCTCTCCCAGGCAGGCGAATTGAACTCTTAGAGCTCTCCGTTTACCGTACGATCGATGATGTAGGACGTATTCGCCCCGATTTCATCGTGGCACCAAGCGACGTCTTTCTCCAACTCATCAACGTTTACGGTGCTCAAGCGCTCGCCGTGCGCAAGACGAATCGTGCCGCTGATCCAGTACACTCCGTCGGTTCGACGCTGATTGTCCCCAGTACCAATACGACAATTCACTCGCTTGCAGATCTGCGAGACAAAACGGTAGCGGCTTCCCTGCCAGACAGTCTTGGCGGTTGGCTCGCATTGCAGGGAGAAATCCATCGGCAGGGATATGATGAAAAGTCGTTTTTTCGGGAGGTGCATTTTCTGACGTTTCAAATCCCGGACGTGATTACGAACGTGCTTTCAGGCAAAAGTGATGCGGGGGTGCTAAGTGCCTGTCAGCTGGAGAAGGCAACGGCGTCAGGTCTTCTGGACGAAGGGCGATTACGAGTCATCAACGAGCATCACTACGATGGACTCACTTGCGCACACTCCTCGTCACTCTATCCCGACCTTGTTTTTGGAGCCCTCAACTTTTCACAGCCGACATTGCTGAAGGATGTGAGCATTGCGTTGCTTACGATGCCTGAAGAGCCCACTTTTTCCTGGCAGATTGCAGGAAAGTTTGACGAAGTCGCTTCGCTCTATGCCACGCTGCAGATTGGGCCATGGGCCCCGCCAGAATGGACACTTAAGGAATTCATTCATCGCTTCAGTCGTGAGATCGCACTCGGCATATTGGGAATTGGCTTGTTGCTTCTCAATGAAGTGCGGCTTAACTGGTTGGTGAATCGTCGTACTCGAGACTTGAAGGTAACGATTGCTGAGAAGGAGGCAATTGCTAGTCGGGAAGCGGCGATGGCCAAGCGCATCAATAGGATGGAAAGAAATACGATCGCTGCACAGATGTCTTCCATGATCGCTCATGAACTTAAGCAGCCCGTGGCGGCAATCGTGAATTACATCGCGGTGACGAAGTTGAGGCTTGAAGTACTCTGCGTCGACGATGACCAACTCGATGAAACTGCAGAAAGCATCGAACGTGAGGCCTTCCGCATTTCAGCGATCATTGATCGTGTGCGCTCATACGTGAAACGCCCGGATGCTCATCACGCACCTTGCATGCTCGATGGGATCGTCCAAAAAGCCTTGATGAGTCTCTCGCACTATTCTGACCTCTCGCCTCTTGTGCGAGTTGAGCATTTAGCCTCCAATGCCTTCATTCAGGGTGATGAATTAGAGCTTGAAATCCTATTGCTTAATCTCCTCAAGAACGCGGCTCATGCAGTCTCGAGCCGTGTTGATGGGATGATTTGGGTGTCTGTTACTCTGGTTAACGGCAACTATCGTCTCTGTGTGGCAGACAACGGTCCAAAACTGGATGATGAAGCGTTTGCGCGTCTCACTCAGGCTAGTGACTCGACCTCCGGAGGACTAGGGTTGGGGCTGGGCATCATCCGTAGCATCGCTGACGCACATTCGGCAACTATTGTTATCGAACGGCTTCCTGCGGGAGGAATACAGGTTTTGGTTGATTTTGAAGCATTGGAGGGAGACCGATGACCACGACGCTTCCGCTCATCCGAATCGTTGACGACGACGAGGAACTTCGCAACTCACAGAAGATGCTCCTTGCGTCCCTTGGTTGGAGCGTTAAGACCTATGAGAGCGCTCTCGCTTTTTTGTCCGATGATGAACTCACTCGGCCAGGATGCCTCATTCTCGATGTTCGCATGCCTGGCATGACAGGACTCGAACTGCAGCAGGAGCTCATGCGGCGTGAGATCAAAAATATTTCGATCATCTTTCTTTCTGCTCATGGCGACATTGCGATGGCAACCCATACGATGCGGCATGGAGCCGTCGACTTTCTTGAAAAACCAGTTCAGCCGCAGAAGCTACTCCAACGAGTGACGACAGCAGTTGCACGGACCATTCAGAAGACGGCACGAGAAGAGGAGTTGACAGACCTGCGTGAAAGACTTGGCAAACTGACTGGGAGAGAACGTGAGGTTGCCAAACTACTTTCTGAGGGTATGCGAAACAAGGAAATCGCCCGATCGCTTGGTATTGAGGAAACAACAGTCAAGATGCATCGAGCAAACCTGCAGGCCAAGCTTGGCGTGAAGAGTACTGCTGAACTCACACGGATTTTTATTACGGTTGAAATTCTCAGCAGGGAGAACTGCTGATGTTGAGTCGTAGAGATGTTCTGTTTGTATTGGGAGCGCTTCCTGCAATGACGTTCGCAGCGGAATCAACTGCTGAAAACTACGATGTCATTGTTGTAGGGAGCGGTGCTGCCGGGCTCTCTGCTGCAGTGAGTGCGGCACAGAACGGGTCTAAGCGAGTCTTGGTTTTAGAAAAAACGCCGACTTTAGGTGGGCACACCATTCTTTCGACAGGCTATATGAGCGTTCTCGTGCACGATGGTGCAGATGAAGCTACATACACAAAAGCTGTTGAACGAATAATGGAAGTTTTTCTAAAAACCGGAGAAGGACGAGGCAATCCCCAACTCGTCCGTCAGCTTGTGGAGAAAAGCGAGGATGCACATCAATGGCTTTCTTCTCTTGGACTGGTCTGGACGCCGCAGTCCTATCAGACTTTAGCCGGTCTCACCTCGCGCAGTTTCATTCCCAGTCTGGTGAGAGCGGGGTATGACTACATCGTTACGCTTAACAAGGCCGCGCGCATGCATGGCGTGACGACACTTCTGAACGCCGAAGCCAATTTGCTTTATGTGACGCCTCAAGGCGCTATCTCTGGCATTCGAGCACGAGTCAATGGCGTGGAGAAAATGTTCACTGCCAAAGCCATCGTTCTTGCTACTGGCGGTTTCGGCGGTAATGTTGCCATGCGGGAACACTATGATCCTCGGCTGGATGCAACTTTCACGACAACAGCAGACCCTTATCGAGAAGGTGCAGATCCGGCGACTGGTGACGGTATTGTCCTCGCACGGAAACTCGGCGCAGATTTGGTTGACATGGACTGCATCCAAATCATTCCCTTCTGGGGAGGTCGGCTCACGGACTATGTTGGTGCCGATATTTATCTCACCGGGGAAGGCCGACGCTTTGTCAATGAGGGGGATTCGTGGAAACATATCGCATCAAAGATTTGGCAGTTGCCTAATCGAGAATGCTGGGTCGTTACAGATTCACAATCTTCGAAGGGAGCCAGTCGCTCTGTAAAGCTCATGAAGGACATTGTGCAAAAAGCCGACAGCATTGAGGAGATGGCTGCCGGGATGCAGGTCTCGCCACGAGTGCTGAAGGAAACGCTTGAACGCTACAACCGTTTCGTGCGCGAAGGTGTCGATTTTGATTTCGGGAAGACCACATTTACGCAGGATATTTCTCAGCCGCCGTACTACTACGGCAAGGAACACCTTTATGTTCACTATTGCTGTGGTGGTCTTCGTTTTGACGAACGTGCACGCGTTCTGCGTAAAGACCTCTCGGTGATTCCCGGCCTTTACGCAGCAGGAGAAGTAACGGGAGGTCTTCATGGGGCCGACCGAGTAGGCGGATGGGCGATTACCGATTGTATTGTTTACGGACGGATTGCCGGAAAGGAAGCAGCAACCCAAACTCGTTGAAAAGGTTGATAAACGACGCCGCTAAAGTCAAAGTGCTACTGTGGCGTCTGATTTGAACTCAGCAGAGTTTCTCAAGCACACGCACCGAGTGTGCGTAAGAGAGGTTCAAGACAGTCTGACTGTCTAAGCCTGGTACAGGGACTTCCACGCCAATGGCGCAGCTGCGCGGCATGTGCTTCATGAAATCAACAAGCGGAAGCTCTCCATCGCCTGGAAGCAGGCGACCTTCTCGGGCTTCTCGAACAAGTCCTTCAAAGCCTTTTGGCGTTCCGCTTGTACTGTCAAGGTTGGCACGTCCTTCGCGCACCATCTGAATGAGCTTCATGTCAATCGGTGGCGTACGCACGGCGTCGCAAAGATGAATGTCGCCGAGGAAGCGAGCTGGCACTTTATCGATGTCGGCGGCCGTTCCGCCCGAACGGTATAGATGAAGTGAGTCGACCGCGATGGTTCCGTTCTTACGGTCGGCCATCTTAACGAGCTCATAGGCTTGTTCAAGCGTGCCGATGGTGCGCCATGCCATGAACTCAAGATCAATTCGGAATCCGTATGGTGCTGCCATGTCGCACAGTTTGCCGAACATATTCGCAAATTTCTCTTTATCAGGTGCATCGCCGCAGATGCAGAGGCTCTTGATGCCGAGCTCGCCGCAAGTGTCAAAAATCGCTTGAAACTGCATCGGATCGGTGAAGCTATTGAGTGCGAAACCATCGACACCTTGGACACGCATGCCAAGATCATTCAAAAGGTTCTTGAATGCTTTGATTTCGGCACTTCCTGCCTTGTAGGGATATGCCACCGACCCCTTAGAGATCGGATTGATGCGAATGCCGATAGCAGAATATCCGGCTCGATGCGCCTGAATAGCAAGATCTTCTGGCTTCAAATTGAGGGCAGTCAGATGAATGGCGGATAGCCCCCAATCTTTTCTGCAGGGCATGGCACGTGCCGGCAATGAAGCACTTACAGCGGCGATGCCGGTCAAAGCTCCAAGACGGAAAAGTTCGCGACGTTGCATAAATGCATCTCCTTTTGCATGAAGTCGATGCAGTCAGGCTAATCGAAGCAATCTTTTCCAAATACCTCATAAAGGAGAGTAATAAAGCACAGATTTGGCCAATGCGTATCCTGTCAGACGGTCATTTCGGCGAGTTGTGCGGTTTTTTCTTAGTGTGGAGCGTTTCCGTCAGAAGGTTTGCCTGCACCCAGCCATTTGGCAGCCAGCGTCTGAAGAACACCGGCGCGCTCCAGGCGACCCCAGGCAGAAAAGAGGATCGGGGCAAGCGGTTCGGAAGCGGCGGCCGTATGTTCTCGGCCGGGAAGCACCGGGCGGCGGGCGCCGCGGCGAACGAGCATCGTCTTCCACGCCGTGGGCGTCAGGTGGCGTCCATTCATGGCAAGCGTGAGGCGCACATCGCGGGAGGCGTACCAATGTGCCTCAAAGGAATCTGTGATCATGACGTCACCCACTTCATTGGCAATGCGGGCAGGAATGGTGGCGTTGTCTGCCACGGTGGCTACCTGTGCCCGGGTCAGATTGGTGTCCACCCAGCGTTCATTGGTGCCGCCGGGGTTCTTGATGACGCGTACATCGGGCTGATTCAGGTCTTCGGGAGTTTGAAAGCGGTCGATTGAGTCTCGCCGAATAAGCGCAACTTTGGCAAAGGGCGCATAGCGCGGCAGCGCATCGGTTAAGCGCGCGCGTTCAGGAACCCACGATACGCCGCCCGCTGCGATGTCAAAACGGCCTTCGGCGAGATCCTTCATAAACGTGGGCCAGGTTGTCAGAACGAAAAGCGGGGCTAAACCGGCTTCGCGGCAGAGCTCAGCCGCCAGATCCACATCATGCCCGGCAAATCCCAGCGGAGAATCCTCATTGATGATGCCGAAAGGAAGATAGTCTCCGGGAATGCCGATGCGGAGTTTTGGCTTAGCGTTCATGATGTCTTGTTTTTTATGGGGATCGGCTAGTTGCTCAATGATGTCACTCAGAGTGAGAGGTCCAACATAACCGGCGCATGATCTGAAGGCTGAGGATTGCCGCGGGGGCCGTCGTCAATGGACGCACTTTCAACAGCCCCTTTGAGTGCTTCGGAAACAAGCAGCAGATCAATGCGCAGACCGTGATTGCGTTCGAAGCCGCTCTGACGATAGTCCCACCAAGAAAAGCGCTCTGCGGGCTGCGTAAAGAGTCTGAAGCTGTCGTAAAGGCCGAGTGCAAAGAGGCGCTCGAGTGCCTTTCGCTCCGGCTCTGAGCAGAGAATCTTTCCGCGCCAAGCTTCCGGATTCCAAACGTCGGCGTCGGCGGGCGCAATGTTAAAGTCGCCGCCGAGCACCAGTCTGGGGGTATCGGCAAGATAAGTTTTGAGCGTACGTTCAAGCACGGCAATCCAGTCGAGCTTATAGAGATACTTTGATGAACCTACCGCTTGACCGTTGGGAAAGTAGCCCCCGCAAAAACGAATCGGCGGCTGTTCGGGAGCCGCTAGGGGTGATAGGAGTGCCGAAATAAAACGTTTTTGCGGATCGGGCCAGCCAGGGAGACCAAGCACAACATCCGAAGTCTTAACTGTTGTTTGGCGAGAACAGAGTGCAACGCCGTTATATGTTTTCTGACCTAAAAAGAAAACATCGAATCCGGCTTCGGCGAATGCGGCTTGGGGAAAAACGTCGTCAGTTGTTTTTGTTTCCTGCATGACCAATGCATCGATTTTGGCTGATTCTAGCCAGTCGAGCACCTGCGGCAGACGCACTTTAAGGGAGTTGACGTTCCAGGAGGCCAGTCGAAGTCGGGACATGATCAATGAGTCTTGAAATGCGCAGCATGCAGATTGGCGTGCTGTTCTGCGCGAAAGCACGGGTATTCTCTGCGCGCCTGAAAGAATAGGATTGCCTTAAAGCAGTTAGTTTGCCACAGGCGGCTCAGTCCGTCCCGCTAGTCAGCCGGCTGGCAGAGGCGGCCTAAAGCAAACAATGCACAGGATTTAAGGAGAGGATATGACGCAGCCCAAAGTGATGCCGAAATTGAGCGCCGGCGATCCGGCTTCCGTCATCCTGCCTCAGAGCAAGCCGACGACTGGACGTTCAAAGTCATTGAGCCGTCTGCCTTCAAAGCTTCAGCCTGCGGATCAGCGTTCACGTCGACGCTTGGGCGGCGCAGAAGAAAGCAACGGCGCATCCGTGTGCATCGTTGCGCGCGTGACGCGCGAACAGCGAGAGTTCTTTCGCGCTGTCGGCGGTGCGCGATGGGCTCGCGAAGTGGTCAACGCCTGTATTGCCGAAGCTGAGCGGCGCGGTATTGCAATACCAGCAAAAGACTGACCCTCCATTGTGACGGCTGCGCCAATTGTCTTCGGCCAGCCATCCTATTGAAGATCGCCTAACGGGCGGCGGAAAAAGACTTTTCACGAGAAGACGTTCTTTTCTTGTTCGAGTTTTTCGCCCGGCACTCGTGCGGTATCTGCACAATGGTCGACGATTAGAAACATAATAAAAACAAAGAGTTAAAGCCTAATCGGCCGTCAGTTCACATAGGGATAATGCCCTAAAGATTCAAGATCGCTTCTCCGTAGAATGAATCCACGTATCCCACGCAGAGCTGCGAAATGTCTGCTGGAAAGGGGCAGTCCTTCAAGATGAAATGCTTTGGATGATCCGCCCAGCAGTCTTATTTCGCAGTTCTTTGAACCCACTCCCAAGGAGCTTTTCATGCCGATGAATCTTCGCGGCCGCAGCCTTCTTTCCCTCGTTCACCACACGCCTGCTGAAATCGACTATCTCGTCGATCTCGCCATTGACCTTAAAAAGGCCAAGCGCATGGGCAATGAAGTGCAGCGACTCAAAGGCAAAAACATCGCCCTTATTTTTGAAAAGACCTCCACCCGCACACGCAGTGCTTTTGAAGTAGGGGCGCATGACCAAGGCGCCGGCACCACTTTCTTTGAATCCCATTCTTCGCAAATCGGTCACAAGGAAAGCATCAAGGACACGGCTCGTGTGCTCGGGCAAATCTTTGATGCCATTGAGTTCCGCGGCTTCAAGCAGGAAACGGTTGAAGAGCTGGCTGCCTACGCCGGCGTTCCGGTCTACAACGGCCTGACCGATGAATGGCATCCGACTCAGATGCTTTGCGATCTGATGACGATGAAGGAGTCCTGCGGCAAAGCCTGGAAAGACATTTCTTTTGCCTATCTTGGCGATGCCCGCTTCAATACCGGCAATTCGCTGCTGATGATTGGTGCCAAGATGGGTATGGACGTGCGCATCGGCGCACCGAAAGCCTACTGGCCTTCGGCAGAAATCATCGCTCTGGCTGAAGAGCTGGCTGCCGTTTCCGGCGCGCACATTACCATCACAGAGGATCCCAACGAGGCCGTGGCGGGCGTTGACTTCATTCACACCGACATCTGGGTGTCGATGGGTGAGCCGGCAGAGGTTTGGGCAGAACGTATTGCGCTTTTGAAGCCCTATCAGGTCAATGCTGCCTTGATGGCTGCGTCGGGGAATCCGCAAGTGAAGTTCATGCATTGTCTGCCGGCCTATCACAATGACGAAACCAAGGTTGGCGCCAATGTGATTGCGGAGCATCCTGAACTTGCCGACGGCGTGGAAGTGACGGAAGAAGTGTTTGAGTCTCCGGCCTCTATCGTCTTTGAGCAGGCGGGCAACCGTATGCATACCATCAAAGCGCTGATGGTTGCGACACTCGCCTAAAAGACTGAGCCGCTCAAACTCAGTCTGGTTAGGGCCGTCTTTCCCAATACAGGAAGGGCGGCCTTAATGCTTTTGGTTAAAGCAAGAGACGAAAACGGCGCGCAGCCATTCTAAGGCGGGATCATCATCACGCCGTCCGTGCCGCAGAAAGCCCAGCGGATATCCGCAGCCTAAGGACGCAAGACTCAGAGCGGTGAGTCCGCCGCGACGACAGAGTTCACGCGCAAGCGGGGAATAGACCACCATGGTGAGGTCACTCTCTGGAAGCAGTTCAGTTGCAGCTTGAACATAAGGACACCAAAGGGCCGTGTGCTGCTCAGGAAGTTTGCCTTTGAAAATCCAATGATCGAGCCCGCCCGGCGCGCGCGTACCGAAGCTGTCGATGGTTGTTTCGATTTTTTCGTAGCGCTTAAGCGCCGACCAGTCTGGCGTGCCGTCTCTATTGACTTCGGTTAGCCATGGGTGGTTGGTTCGCATCAGGATATCGAAGTCGCAGGTGGCTAAAAACTGAGCTTTGATGTCCGGAGATACGTTGTCCGTCATGGGAAAGATCATCGCATCGAGCTCGCCGGTTTTGAGCGCTTCATGACCCGCATCACTCACTGCTTCAATAACAATGCTCACGCCTGGTGCAAGCCGCCGTACTTCGCGAAAGACATCTGCAAAGTGCGCGAGAAAGAGCTGTTCGTGGAGCATCACACGGAATATCCGTTTGATGTGTGATGGGCGAAAGACCTGCGGTTCGTGAGTCAAAGCATCCATTTCCGCAAGAATGCGTTCAACGCGGGGGAAGAGCCGTCGGCAGGCATGAGTAGGCGTCATGGCCGAAGCGCTTCGAATGAAAAGTTCATCCTCCACAGCCGCACGCAGACGCGCCAGCATGCGGCTGGCCGTGGGCGTACTGACATTCAGGCGAACGGCTGAATCTTTGAGTGAATGCGTTTTGTAGAGAAGAACCAGAAGTCGGAGTTCTTCAATGGCGAGTTTGTCGATGTGCATGAGAAAGCGCTGTTCGTGCGGCGGATGGAATGCTACGGATCGTAGGGCGAGATACAGGGGAGATCAAGACGCCGTGATGCAAGAAAAACGATCGGCCCGACGCGAAAGATGAAACGGGCGTTGAGGAAAGCCGCAATGCGGCGGTCAAGCCTTGAAAAATAGAATTTTTCCTCAGCAATTAATCCAAACCACTGCTATCAAGGAGAGATCCAATGTCTAAGCAGAAAGCTCATCAGAAGCTCAATCAGCTGACCGCCGTATTGATGATGGCTGCGGCAGCTGCGCTTGCTGCTCCAGCCGTTCAGGCAGGTGCTGGTCCTTCGGGTCCGGGCTATACGTATGAAGTGCCTGGTCAGCTCGGTGCTGTCGCCGTGAACCCCTACAAAATCGCGCCGCTCACTGCGGTCATCTACAACGGCGGTTATGTGCTGAAGAACGTTTCAGTGCGCATCGTCCCGAAACAAAACGGACAGGAAATCGCCTACAAAGTGGGCGACAACCAGGCTAAGACCTATGGCGGCATTCCGGTTTTTGGGCTTTATGCTGACTGGCGTAATACCGTGGAAGTGGAGTATGACCGCTGGCAAGGCGATCAGATGAAGCACATTAAGGAGACGTACCGAATCTGGACAGCGCCTGCTTATGTTGAAACAGACGGCTACGGCGCCCGCGATACGGGTTTCTTTAATCCGGAAGTGAAGAAGGTTGATCCGGAATTCAAGGATCGTCTCTATTTCGTCAACAACCTCGGGCAGCTTGACGCACGCAGTACCAAGACCGTTTGGAATAACCCTGTGGGCGGCGCGCTGCAGTGGAACTATTCGCCGCAGAACACGATCATTGATACGACGGGCGAAATTCGCTGGTACATGCTGCCCGAAACCATTTATTCCTTTGACAACATTTGGTACGGCGGCACGATGATGGGCTTCCGTCAGGAAGCTGACGGCGCAATGAGCTGGGGTTACGGTCAGCGCTACGCTAAGTATGACATCATGGGTCGCGAGATCTTTAATCGCCGTCTGCCGACCGGGTATGCCGACTTTTCGCATGCTTCGAAAAAGATTGAATCGAACGGCCACTATCTGCTGCGCGTAGCTTCCGACGGATACAAACGCCCGGACAACAAGATTGTGCGCACCGTGCGCGACGTGATCCTTGAGGTGGATGGCGACGGCAATGTGGTTGACGACTTCCGGCTCTTTGAAATTCTCGATCCGTACCGCGACAACGTGCTCAAAGCGATTGACCAGGGTGCGGTGTGCCTGAATATCGACCCGGCCAAGCAGGGCAAGACCCTGACGGCTGAAGAACTTGCCAAGCAGGATCAAAACGATCACTTCGGCGACATTGTCGGCAGCGGTGCCGGGCGCAACTGGGCGCACGTCAACTCTGTGGACTACGATGAAACCGATGATTCCATCATCATCAGCTCTCGCCATCAGTCAGCGATTATCAAAATCGGCCGCGACAAGAAGGTGAAGTGGATTCTCGGCTCGCACGAAGGCTGGAAGACGCCTTATCAGGATAAGCTCCTGCAGCCGGTTGACAAGAACGGCAAGCCCATCAAGTGCGAAGGTTCCAAGTGTGAAGGCGACTTCGACTGGACTTGGACGCAGCATACGGGCTGGAAGGTGAGAAGCGAGCTGAGCAAGGGAGATGTGATCTATATCTCGGCCTTTGACAATGGCGATGCCCGCGGTATGGAGCAGCCCGCGCTGCCAGAAATGAAGTACTCTCGAGCGGTGGTCTACAAAGTCGACCAGAAGAAGATGACGGTTGAACAAGTGTGGGAATACGGCAAGGAGCGCGGCCACGCTTGGTACAGCCCGGTGACGTCACTGACGGAGTACTACGGCGACAAGGATTCCATCATGGTCTACTCGGCGACGGCCGGTGCGGAATTCGATTGGAAGACCTTCTCCTATACGAAATTCCCGTCGCCCGTGATTGATGAATTCAAGTGGCTTGCCAAAGAGCCTTCGGTTGAAATCATTCTTCACGGCGCAGAAGGCTATCAGGCGTTTCCGTTTGACGTGAAGAAAGCCTTCCATCCATAAACGGTATGGAATGACGGTTTTCAGTTGCGCTGATCATGCGCTCTGAATGCCGCTTCAGCCCAATAAAAAGCCGCCGGCCTTTTAGAGTGTCCGGCGGCTTTTGGCTGTCTGCAATGCGGATTCATTCCGTGATCGAACTAGGCAGGGCGGCAGGGCCGTTGCCGCTGCAGCGAGATGCCTCGCCCAATCCCTAATGGCATTGGGCGGGAATGCGGCATGCTTAATGCTTTTGAGACTCGATGATGCCCGAGAGACGAAGCAAGGGGTCGAGTTCAGGCTTACGGCCGCGGAAAGCAACGAAATTGTCGATCGCGTCACGGCTCGAGCCGCGCTCGAGAATTTCCTTCAAGTAGCGTCGCCCCGTGTCGGGATTGAGAACGCCTTCTTCTTCAAAGGCGCTGAAGCAGTCCGCCGAGAGGACCTCCGCCCATTTGTAGCTGTAGTAACCCGCACCGTAGCCGCCCGCAAAAATATGCGAGAAGCTCTGCGGGAAGCGGTTCCAAGCGGGCGGGAAGACGACGGCAACCTCACGGCGCACGGACTCCAGCAGTGCCTGCACGGAATCCGTCTTCGGATTGAAGGCCGAGTGGAGCAGCATGTCAAAGAGGGCGAACTCAACCTGACGCACGCAAAATGCACCGGCCTCATAGTTTTTGGCGGCAATCATTTTGTCAAAGAGTTCGTCGGGGAGCTCTTCACCCGTTTCGACGTGAGCGGAGATGCTCTTGACAATTTCGTGTTCCCAAGCGAAGTTTTCGAGGAATTGGCTGGGCAGTTCGACCGCGTCCCACTCGACGCCGTTGATGCCGGAGACTTGCGGTTCGGTTTGAGCGGTGAGGATGTGGTGCAGCGTATGGCCGAATTCATGGAAAAGCGTCGTTACCTCGTCGTGCGTCATCGTGGCTTCACGGCCTGCCTGCGGGGCCGCAAAGTTGGTGACAAGATAAGCGATCGGAGTAATGAGCTTGCCGTCTTCAATTCGACGAGTACGTTCGCCGTCCATCCAGGCGCCGGAGCGCTTGCCTTCTCGGGCATAGAGGTCAGCATAGAAGGCGGCGATTTTTTCGCCGTTGCGTTTCACTTCAAAATACTTGACATCCGGATGCCAGACGGAAGCCTGAGCTTCTTCGATTTCGATGCCAAAGAGCTTTTCGACCAGGCCGAAAAGTCCCTTGAAGACCGCACGCTGTGTGAAGTAGCGCTTCACTTCCGCGTCGGAATAGCTGTAGCGGGCCTCGCGAAGCTTTTCTGCAGCATAAGCGCGGTCCCACGGCTCAATTTTGTCGATGCCGAGTTCGTCTCGGGCATAGGCGTCGACCTGAGCGACGTCGTCCTCTGCACGAGGTTTAGAGCGGCGGGCAAGATCGCGCAGAAAGTCCAGTACTTCCGCAGGGCTCTTGGCCATCTTGGTCGCAAGCGACAATTCACCGTAATTCTTAAAGCCGAGCAGCGACGCTTCTTCAGCACGCAGTTCGAGAATGCGCTTGATGAGCGGCGTGTTGTCAAATTTGCCGCCGTCAAATTCCGAGGCGCGTGTGGAGAACGCACGGTATAGCGCTTCGCGAATGCCGCGGTCAGCGCAGTACTTCATAGCAGGGAGGTAGGACGGATACTGCAGCGTCAGGCGAAAGCCCTTTTTCCCGGCAGCTTCGGCACTCGCCCGATAGAGGGCTAGCGTTTCCTCCGGAATGCCGGCAAGACGTTTTTCATCTTCAATGAGGAGTTCGTAGGCGTTGGTGGCATCCAACAGGTTTTCGCTGAATTTCTGCGAAGTCTGCGAGAGTTCTTGTCCAATCGCTTTCACGCGTTCGCGTTGCACTTTGGGGAGCGACGCACCCGACAAGCGGAAGTCTCGCAGTTCCCGTTCAACAATGCGGCGGCGCACCGGGGCAAGCTCTTCGAACTCAGGCGAAGCGGCGAGTTCTCGGTACTTGTCGCAGAGCTTTTCATCCTGAGAAAGCCGGAGGAAAAGATCCGTGGCGATAGGCAGCGCCTCATTGAAGGCGTCGCGGAGCGCCGGTGTATCTACAACGCTCTGCAGATGTCCGACAGCCCCCCAGGCTCTTCCAAAAGCAAGCACAGCCTTTTCGAGCGGCTCAACCGTGTTTTCCCATGACGCCGGAGTGGACGGCGCATCGGCTTTTTCAAGCGCCGCTTCAACCTGAGCGGCAAGCGACTTGACGGCCGGCACGACATGTTCGGGACGCACGGAAGCGTAGTCGATCAGATCCGTGATCGAGAGCAAAGGGTTAGGTGTCGTGTCGGAGGTGGGCATGATTTTTTTCAGAAAGTTGAACATTGGCGCTTCGAACGGACTTTAGTCAATCCGGACGGAGAGCGGAGAGGCTTGGAGGCTGGTCTCCGCTGATGAAAAGAAATACATGCGCCCGAAGAGCGCTTCAAGCGTGCGCAGCCTTCGGGCGGTAGGGTGTTCGGTACAGGTCTGTTGCAGCCTGCAGTCTCTGATTGTAGGGCGTGGCTCATGACTGTGCGCGGTTCAAGCGCTTTCAATGGCCGCCTGCGGTGCAATGCGGGATGTGCAGAACCCGCGGAAGAAGGGTGTTTATAAGCAATCACGTCTCGATGCGGCTGCAGTTTGCATGGGACAAAACTGACAAATTTTGATCACTACACACATCTGCCTATGGTGAATTTTTGTCACTGATTAATTTTCACCACACCTCTGATAAGGCGATATTCCGTATATAACAAATAATTACGAATTGGCATCACTTCTGCGTTGTATGAACTTGAAATGCCCCGCATATGGGTTTCATTTTCATTCATTCAGGAGCTGTCATGAGCGATAAGACCACCGAAATCTTTGAGCACCTTCGTTACAACCTTATCACGAAGGATCGGCGCTTTAGCGAGGTAAACGGAAAGCTTTGCTTCGAAGGCGTCAATGTCGAAGAGCTCGCCAAGAAATATGGTTCGCCGGTCTATGTTTATTCCGAAAAGGAGCTGCTGCGCAATCTCGCTGAAATTGAAGAGGCATTCAAAGGACATAAGAACACCAAGATCTTCTATGCATCCAAGGCCTGTTCTGTCATGGCTATTCTGCGAATTCTTAAGGATGCAGGCTGCGGCATTGAGACGAATTCGCTCAATGAAATCAAGAAGGCTGTAGAAATCGGTTTCAAAGGCGAAGATATCGTATTCAACGGGGTTATGAAGACCCGTGAAGACTTGGAATACGCCATTGCTCATGACCTTTACCTCATCAATGTTGACTCTCTTTATGAGCTCGACATGATCGATGAGATTTCCCGTGCTCAAAAGAAAGTGGCGCATGTCTGTGTCCGCGTTGAACCCAATGTCCCGTCGGCCACGCATCCTGGTCTGGTGACTGCATTCCACGCGAAGTCCGGCATTGATCTGCAGCAGGCCGAAGGTGCTGTTCGCCGCATTCTGGAGATGCCGTATGTTCAGGTTCGCGGTCTGCACATGCATGTCGGCGATCAGGTGCCCGAAAGCGAACCGTTTGCCAAGGCCACCGCAGTTCTCGTCAATGAAAGCATTCGTTTGGAAAAGCTCTTTGGCATTAAGTTTGATTTGATTAATGTGGGCGGCGGCATCCCGGTGCCTTACAAGTACGACGAAGAAAATGGCGACCCGCTTCACGACAACATGTATGCGGGTATCAATTCGAAGGACTTTGCCGACGCCATCATCGGTGAGGTGCAGAAGTGGGGCGAAGACAAGCAGATCTGCATCGAACCCGGCCGCAAGATTCCTTCCTCAGCCGCGGTAATGCTCTCCACGATCAAGTGCGAAAAGATTAAGACGAACTATGACTTGGAGGGCAATGTTCAGTGTCATGTGGATTGGAAGTTCTGTGACGCGGGTTACAACGTCATGGCCGACGCTCAGCACTACGCTTGGTTCTTCTACATCTACAACGCGAGCCGCATTGCTGAACCGCACGATCATTACGTCAAGATCGCCGGTCCGCTTTGTGACGGCGGCGACTATTACCACATGGGCGTCAAAGGCGAAGAGTTCCTGATGCCTAAGGACACCACGATCGACGATGTCTTCGTCTTCCTCGATGCAGGCGCGTACTCGATTGAAAGTCAGACGGTCTACAACTGCCGCGCCCGCACGGCTGTTGTCTTGATCGACAAGGACGGCAAGGATCGTCTCATCCGGCACGCAGACACCTACGAAGACATGGTTTCGTACGACATCTACTAACCATTTTGGGACCTTCCCAAAGAAAGCGGCTGACTTCTTGCTCAGTCGTCAGCCGCCTCAACTCACCCCTGCGCTGCAGGTTCTGCATCGCAGATATTCAGACTGGAGAATCGAATGTCTGAAGACAAAAACAACACGCTCTTGGGGATTCGCGACATCGTGATCATGAATGTGATTGCGATTCTCTCACTTCGTCAAATTCCCAACGTAGCGCCCTACGGGGCCTCCGCAATGCTGCTGTGGCTGCTCGCTGCAGTTTGCCTATTCCTGCCGCTTGCGATGGTCTGCGGTGAACTCTCTACCGGCTGGCCGAAAGACGGCGGCATTTTCGTTTGGGTAAAGGAGGCCTGGGGCAAGCGCGTCGGCTGGATCATCGTGGTCTGCTACCTCTTTTCCTGTGTGCTTTTCTTCCCCCTGATGCTGCAATTCGCCTTTACGGCGCTCGGGTACGTCATCTCGCCAGAATTGGCAGAGAACCCGACATTCATCGGTGTGAGCTCCATTGTGATCTTCTGGTTCCTCACCTTCATGAACATTAAAGGCATGCAGTGGACGAAGATCATCAACTCGGTTTCAGCCTGGCTCGGTGTATTTATTCCGGCCGCCATCCTGATCCTCGTTGCCGGTGCCTGGCTCATTTCCGGTCATCCCATGTCGACGGACTACATGACGGCAGCCAACTGGATGCCGGACTTCACCAAGTGGGACACGATCGTCTTCCTTTCTTCAATGATGTTCGCATTCGCCGGCTTTGAAGTTGCTCCGATGGTTGCTGGCCGCACAAAGAATCCGCAGCGCGACTTCCCGCGAGCGATGGCGCTTTCAGCCATTGTCATCGTCGGCATTTACATGATCGGCACGATTGCTGTGAATACGCTGGTTCCTGCGGGGAAAACAGACATCGTGGCCGGCATTATGCAGGCTATGAAGTCCGGTGCTGAGACGCTGGGTGCCCCTTGGCTCCTTCCGCTGATGGCCGTCTGCCTCTTCTTCGGCGCAGTTGGTCAGGTCAACTCCTGGCTTGTGGGGCCGATCTACATGCTTCAGGAAGCTTCTCGCGAAGACAAGATTCTGGGTGAGAACGTTGCCAAACTGCATCCGAAGTACGGAACGCCCGCCTTTGCCTTGATTATTCAGGCCGTGATCGTGAGCATCCTCTGCCTCTCGACCTTCATCTCTCCCTCTGTGGCAGCGGCTTATTGGATGCTGACCGCACTTACCACGATCTGCTACTTCATCCCTTACCTCGTGATGTTCCCGTCGTTCATTCGTCTGCGCCAGATCCAGCCGAATGTGCCTCGCTCCTTCCGCATCCCCGGAAAGATCCTGCCCATCGTTTTGCCTCTTCTTGGTTGGTGCTCGATCTTCTTTGCTGTGGTTCTCGTCTTCATTCCGCCGGCTGAACTCGATATGGGCGGCTACGGCTTCTATCTGGCCAAGCTGCTTGGCGGTGCGGTGCTCGCTATCGCGCTGGCGGAATGGACATATCACCGCGCACAGAAGCGCAATGCGGCAAACAAGTAATTTGGAGATTTCAGGATGTACAAACCCATTCTTACGATTGACCTTCCTAAATTGCGCGACAACGCTCGCGTCGAAAAGAAGGAGCTTGGTGAACACGGTATTGAAGTCATGGCCGTCAATAAAGTCTTTAACGGCTGCGTAGCTACTGCGCGTGCCGTACTCGAGGGCGGTATTGATGTGATTGCTGAGTCCCGCACCTACAATCTCAAAAAACTCAAAGACGCCCTCGGGTGTCGTACCTGCCTGCTGCGCAGTCCTGTGCTGAGTGAAATTGAAGACGTCATCCGCTACGCCGATATTTCGCTTAACTCAGAAGTCGCAGTTATCAAGGCGCTTTCGGCAGAAGCTGTCCGTCAGGGTAAAACGCATGAAGTTCTTCTCATGGTCGACATGGGCGACCTCCGGGAAGGGATCATGTTCGATCACTATCAGGACATTGTTGATACGGTAAAGCTCATCAATGAGCTGCCTAACCTCAAGCTCTATGGTCTCGGCACCAATTTCAACTGCTACGGCACGGTGATGCCTACGGTGAAGAACGGCTGCGATTTCCGAGACATTGCGAGAAAGGTCGAGGCTGACACAGGCATCAAGATTCCTCGGCTTTCTGCGGGCAACTGCACGAGCTACGTGTTGATTGATCAGGGCAAGTGGCCAGAGGGACTCAATCATCTTCGCATCGGCGGTCTCCACGAGTACGGCATTGAATACGTCAAAGTGCACTACCTCGACCAGTACCACCACTCGCAGAAGCCGGTCGAAAAGGTCTGTTCTCCGCTCTATACATTGACGGCCGAAATCATTGAACTCAACTCCAAACCCACTGTACCGATCGGCGAGCTTGGTGTTGACGCATTCCTGCAGACGAAGACGTTTGAGGACCGCGGCATTCGTCGGCGTGCACTCCTCGCTTTCGGCCGTCAGGATGTGCCAAGTGAAAACTGTGTGCCCTGCGACGATTCGATCACTGTGCTCGGCCAGACGTCCGATCACACCATCATCGACATCGAGGACTGCAAGACGCCGCTCAAAGTAGGCGACAAGGTTTCTTTCGAACTCGACTACACAGGGCTGTTAGCGGCGTGCACAACAGACGGAGTGGAAAAGCGCTTCATCAATTGATGCCGTCAGGCTGAAAACATGACTCACCCCCTCTGCGGCAGATGCGGCAGAGGCGGTGAGTCCACCTGAGTTTCCTCCTTGCTTATGAGGGCGGGCTCTCGAGCAGACCGGCTCGCCCCCTTTTGACTTATGAGTTCGAAGCCTCCCGAGCCTTCCGGCAAATTGTCTTCTTCGGTTAAGCCGCGTCATGTCACCATGATTAGTCTGGGCGGCACAATCGGTGCGGGACTTTTCATCGGCATTGCTGAACCGCTGACGCAAGCCGGTCCACTAGGAACCATCCTTGCTTACTTTGCCGCAGGGCTTGTAATGCTCGGGACCATGATGTGTCTCGGAGAACTTGCAACTTCCTTTCCTCATTCAGGCAGCTTTCAGTACTACGCCTACAAATTTTTCCCCAGCCCTCTGCTTTCCTACACCATCGGATGGATGTATTGGCTCAGTTGGGTTTTTGCGCTGGCCGCAGGACTTGTTGCCGCAGGGATCGTGTCGCACGAAATGTGGCCGAACATCCCGATCTGGCTTTATTGCGGCGGATACCTCGCCGTACTCACATTGGTCAACATGCTCTCTGCGGGCGCATTTGGTGAATTTGAATATTGGCTCGCCGGCATCAAAGTCTTTGCCATCGTTTTCTTTATCGCCTGCGGTATTTGGCTCATTAGCGATAAAGCCTCAACAACCGAATGGGTGCCGACACTGCGGGTGGAGGGGGAACTCTTCCCATTCGGCATTGCCCCGATTTTTCAGTGCATGGCCATCGTGGTGTACTCATTTCAGGGGGCGGAATTAGTCGGCAATGTGGCCAGTGAAGCGCCGCACCCGGAGCAGGCGCTTCCGAAGATCATCCGAACGATTGGTATACGCATCATCCTCTTTTACATTCTCGCGGTCACCGTGCTCGCCATCCTGAATCCGAGCGGCTGGGTTAAAAGCAGCGATAGCGGTCCGTTTGTGGAAGTGTTCCGCGAAATCGGACTTCCAGGTTCAGAAGACTTCATGAAGCTGGTGATTCTTTCGGCCTCTCTTTCTGCCGTCAATTCCGCCATTTTCGCCTGCTCGCGCATGTTCTGGTCTATGGCGCAGTCGGGGATGACCCCGGCATTCTTTAAAAAACTGAGTGTCAACGGCGTTCCGCGCCGTGCAATTTGGTTCTGCGCAGCTTTGTCACTGGTCTGCATCTTCACGCAATTTATCAACGCCCGCAGATTCTTTCTTTTCCTGGTTGCAAGTACGGCCCAAGTGGGCTGCGTCGCCTGGATCGTCATCTGCGCTTGTCAGCTTAAATACCGTGCATTGGTCAACAGCGGTCTCGAACCTTATCTGCAAAGCACCTATCGCGTTCGGTGGCATCCATGGACGGGGGTCATCGTTATCACCGCCAATGTACTGATCATCGTCAGCGGCTGGTTCGGCACTGACGGCTTCTCCATGTTTCTCGCAGAGGCCGGACTCACCGGGTTAGTGATTCTTTCCTATTTCCTTTTCTATAAAAGTCCTTCGGATGATGCCAACCAGAACGAAGCTTCGTGCCGGCGTTAAGAGCATCCTTAAGCTCGCTGCGCCTATAGGCGCAGCAAACCTAGCCATCGTGTGCTCCGGCACGATCGATACGATCATGGCTGGGCAAACTTCGGCGGAAGATCTCGCCGGGGTTGCGCTTGGCATCGCTGTAGCAACATGGATTTCGATTTCATTGGCAGGCATTCTGCAGGGTGTTTCGCCAATTTCCGGGTTTGCATTCGGCGCTAAACGATTTCGCGAAGTCGGTGACTCACTTCATCAATGCCTTTATTTGGCTGTCGGTCTCGCTGTTCCCGGCTTGGTGCTGACCCTGCAGACCAAAATGTGGATGGCTGTTGCCGAGACCTCCGGCTTGGTCGCAGAGATCGCTTCCCAATACCTTCTTTTCGCCGGCCTGGCACTTCCGGCTATTCTTTGCGGTCGAACTTTCATTGCAGTCAATGCCGCGGTTTCGCGACCCGCAGCATCCATGTTCGTGACGCTCGGGATTGTCGTTTTGAAGATCCCCGTGAATTGGTTCTGCATGAATAAGCTGGGATTTGGCGGGGCTGGTACAGGGCTTTCAACCTGCATGCTTTCTTGGCTTGCGTTGGGTGCTTATGTGCTGATTTGGCGTATTGACCCCTATTACCGAGCCATGCGATCAAGACGATGGTGCAGGCCATCGATGAAGAGCATCTGCATTCAGCTCAAAATCGGCGTGCCTATCGGATTGTCGATTTTCTTTGAGATGACTTCCTACACGCTGATGGCGATTTTTATTGCTCGTTTCGGTGCGGTCTCTCTTGCCTCTCATCAGATCGTAGCCAACCTGGTATGGCTCTATTACGTTGTTCCATTTGCAGTCGGGGTGGCAGGCACCGTTTTAGTTTCTCAAAGTCTTGGTGCCGGTTCACCGGAAAGTGCTCGCTACGCAGCTTTTCTCGTCATGATCATGGCGCTTTTTCTAGCTGTTGCAGTCTCCATTATCAATTTCATCTTTCGCAGCGAAATCGCTTCGCTCTACTCGTCTGATGAAGCGGTGCAAAAAATGGCGGTGAGCTTCATCACCGTAGCCAGTGCTTATCACATCGCGGACGCTATTCAGTGCTCCGGCAGCTGCGTTCTTCGCGGTTACCGCATCACGCTCATCCCCATGCTTGTGCACAGCTGTCTGCTGTGCGGGGTTGGGCTTTCTTTGGGTTCATGGTTTGCAGGGCTTTTTCCTGCAGATCCTTTCTCTCTCGGCGCGCTTGGCTTTTGGATCGGCGCCGCAGTAGGGCTCGCCTTCGCTGCGCTGGTGATCGGTCCCTTCACGCTTGCTTCTGCCAATCGGCAGGCCGGCAGGCGGGTCCTGAATCTTCATCTCAACTGAGGTGAAGTTCATTCTGTTCTCTCAAGGATGACAAACATGCAGTCTATCTTCACTCGCAAAATTTTGGTCTGTGCCGTTCTGGCTGCGGCTGCTCTGGGTTCCGCTGCAGTTAGTTCCGCCGCGGAAACCCGTATCTACGGTACTGTCGATACGGGTTTCCGCATGACCAATGTGCGCGGAGGTGACACTACCTTCGAGCTCGTTTCCGGCGATAACTACTCTCCGGCCTTCGGATTAGAGGGCAGCGAAGAACTGACCGGCAGCACAGAAGTCTTTTTCAAGCTCGAACAAGGCTACAGCGTTGACGATGGTTCAATGACCTTTGAAGGCCGCATGTTTGGGCGTGAATCGGTATTGGGGCTGCGCGGTTCTTTCGGTACGATCGCTATCGGCCGCATGGGATCCATCGGCAGCGCTGCAGGCACTTATGACATGGCTTGCGCCTTAGATCCTTTCGGCGCTGGGTATACCGACGCAGGCATTCAGGCCACGATGATTGAAACCTCACGTCTTGACAATGCTGTGACCTATGTTTCACCGGAATTTGCCGGCTTTAAGTTTACAGCTCAATATTCCAACCAAATCGGCTACACAGAGTCCAGTACAGAAAGCAGTCACTGGAATGAAAATACGCGCTACACCGGACTCGGACTGCAATATGACATCGGCGGACTCCATGCACAGGTGATGTTCGAGCGCGAATGGAAGAAGCACTCTGACCCGACGGATGATGCTTACTTCATCACCGGCGGCATCTCCTATGATTTTGGTTTTTTGACGCTCTATGGCGCTGCTCAATATGCGAAAAACTACGGCGCCGGCTCCCAGTTTGGCGGCTGGTGGTACGAAGTGAGCAGTGAGGACATGGTTAATCAAAATGACTCGTACATGATTGGCGTCGGAAAAACACTTGGTGAAGCATGGCTCATGGCCAGTGTTCAGTACATGAACGGGAAAACGGTTGCCGGAGAAGATGTGAACCGCTATGTGGCCGGCATAGGTGCTACCTATAACCTTTCAGGGCGCACTTCTCTTTACAGTGCATTGAGTTACTCCAATGCTGATGGTTCGTTGGAGGAGGCTGGTCTGGACCGCACTGTCCTCAATTTCGGCATATCACATACTTTCTAAATCATAAAAACTAACTAATTATTTGAAGTTTCTCCAGCGAAGAGGTGATGTAATGTTGGGAATAACATCATCTCTTTCGCTGGAGTTTATTTTAAGATATTGCTTTGTTATTCAACTTCTACTCGAGAAATAAAGCCGTGAGGAATGCCTAATTTTTTCAATTTATAATTGAGAGTACTGCGATTTACGCCTAATAGGCTGCTTGCCTCTGAAACATTCCCTTTTGCTTTCTTCAGTGCTGTTGAGAGTATTTTTCTTTCAAAGTCATCGACCATTTCGTTATATGGCTTGTCGATGGTTAAATCTTCTGCTGTTGCGTTGTTATCTGCTTTCTTGATGTTTAATGAGGCTGGTAATTCTTCTGATATTTGTTTGGGGAAGTCTTCATTGAGCTGCGACAAGTCTGACTCTGATGTGTCAAAAAATACTTCTGATATTGGGCCGTCTTCTTTCTGCATAACCATCGTACGCAGAACGGTGTTCTCCAGCATCCGTATATTGCCTGGCCATGGTTTAGCCATTAGCTGGTCAAGTACATTTTGTGTGACGCCGGTGATGTGATGCGCCACATCCGCAGCGTATTTTGCAATGAAATACTCTACTAAAAGCGGTATGTCTTCACGGCGTTCTCGCAGCGGAGGCAACTCAATCTGCCCGACACATAGACGCCAATAAAGATCTGCCCGCAAAGTTCCCTTCTCAATCAATCTGAGCGGGTTTTCGTTCATGGCCACAATGATTCGGACATCGCTTGTGAGCTGTTTGGGGCTGCCGACGCGACTGAAAGTTCGATTTTGCAGGAATCGAAGAAGTTTGACCTGCATGGATGGCGGCATGGAGTTGAATTCATCTAGGAACAGTGTGCCGCCATTAGCAAATTCCAAATAACCTTGTGAATTATCTGCGCCGGTGAAAGCGCCTTTAATCGTTCCAAAAAGACTGGAATCAATTAATGTTTCCGTGAGTGCGCCGCAGTTGAGTGTTACAAAAACATTATTTTTACGGTTGCTCTCACTCTGTATGAGCTGAGCAATAAGCTCTTTGCCTGTGCCGGATTCTCCCATAATAACTACAGGTACATTGGATGCGGCCAACATGCGGGCATCCTCAATGATTTTAAGCATCAAAGGCGATCTTGTGATGATTTTTACAGAAGATTCACCAGGTCGTATCTGTTTATTTTGGCGACTTTGCAGCTTTTTAGTGAGAAGCAGAATCTGATTTTGCAGTTTGGTAATCTGCGAAACATCCCAGCCAATTTCTATAGCGCCAACCGTTTGCCCAATTTGATTGAAAAGGGGAGTGGTTGTATGCATGTAGTTGAGCAGTTTTCCTCTCGCATTAAAGTAATTTTGTTCATGCGAGGAATAGCATCGACCAGTCTGTAACGATTGCAACATAGTGCTTTCTTCTGGGCGCATTTTCTTATAAACATTCAGCAGAAGATTGCCTAAGGCAAATTCGCGAGAGCATCCGTCAATTTCTGCGCTTTCTTCGTTATAGTAAACGTACCGTCCTTCCACATTGATAATCGCAATAGGAAAGTGCAGACAATCCAAAAAAAGTTTCATTGAATTTAGAATTTTTTGAATATATGCATTACTTTCCTCTAAAGATGCGATTTTAGATTTCGATTCGATCATAAGCAGACTTGATCCTCTGAAACACATATCCATTCGAACAGAAATGTGATATGAACAGAGATATGAAATGAGGAGAAACCGAGTGAAGGTGAGTATGGCCAGATGGACTGCCGGGTATGCAGGATGAAAAAATAATCACGCTCTAGGTCCACACATACGTCAGCAAGAGCGATTTATTCGCTCATAGAGTGAACTTTAATGCCTTACAAACCTTTTCTATGAGGCACTGTCAGACCCTCTGTTGCGTACAAATTCAAGGGTTGAGATCAGGTTATGGTTCTCTCATTGTGGCACATCATGAGGGGAGAAGATAGATCTCTGCAGCAGCTCACTGATCATCGCCGGCTCGCTGTGAGTGGCCTGCATTCAAGCGAGGCTGGTGTATGATGCTTTATTAAAAAAGAAATGGTATTTTGCTTTATTTCTAAATAAAACAAGCATCTTATTTAGAAATAAAAGATAAAGATGTCTGCTGAATATTGACTTCCATAGCTGTCGACTGTTAGACAAGCGTTTTAATGGCTTCAAAAGACCTTCGCAGGTGGAATGGTCTTCCTCCCAACAGAGGTATTGAGAGTCGATATTTATTATACTCTTAAAAAGGTATTGTGCCCAATTTTATTTTCATTTGGGCGGCATCAGTTTTCGGTCCATCATAGCTTGTCTGAATGGGAAGACCGAGAGAGTGTGCGGTACTGGTTTAGGTTATTTCGAAGACAATATCAAGATTCGGGCAGAGATTATTCAAGGACAATCTCTGCCCTATTTATGGTGCGCCCGGCAGCGCACGTGTGATTGTGTGGTGAAAGTCCACTGTCCGCCCGGTCGCGGGAAGGACTAGCAACTCGGCAGAGTCGAGGAGGCAACGAATCGATGAAGGAAGCCGATAGCAAACCGCCAGCCTGACAAACAGGAATCGGATATGAGGCACAAGGTCTGGGAGAGCTGTCCATGATCAGTTAACCCCGTAGCGACACGGAAAGGCGATGTGTAAATCCGACAGGTAGGGCGCGAAGCACATGTGTGATACCCGGGGAGATCCCTGTCGATGCCCGCGAG
>ULRN01056348.1_pt1 | contig 55690 bp, 39 predicted proteins | sample 1955461 | NCBI WGS metagenome assembly ULRN01 (sample SAMEA4835683, study PRJEB28245) | human gut metagenome | biome: gut microbiome; material: fecal sample | place: Denmark | collected 2008 | reverse complement strand
GAGACACATACCCTTCAAACCCGCTCCAAGAATACATGGACTGTATATTTCTATTATTTGTACACGACACCGGCCGGTGCCGTGAAAGTCTCATCTATGATCTACACCTCCCTGCCGGGAGATGAAGGCACGGATTACCTGTTTATGAATAATCTCGACCGCTTCCGGCTGGAGAGGGTGAGCTCGCGTTTCTCGCGACAATACGAGGAACGCTATATCGACCCGAACCAGATCCAACTGAACGGCCTTCTGCCCGCTATCTATTTCATGAGGACTGCCGGCGACCGGAAGATCGCTCCCTACACTCCCGATACGTGGACCGAGGAGGAGAAGAAGGACAAATATCTCTTCGTGTCGGAGCAAGGGACCATGGAGGCGAAGCTGGAGGGGCGTGTGGAGACCTACCTTACTTTCAGGAAGCCGGAACAATCGGGTGATTAAATAAGTAGAGGGCGAGGTTGATACCCCGCCCTCCCGATAACTAGGTAGATACCTCCGGGCTTATCTTTTCAGAAGATCGATCCTCTCGCCGGGCAACAGTACCGCATGAACCTTCTCCGTTACCCGCCCCTTCACGTTGAAGGAATCCCTTAGGCGGATGTCGGCGGCGGAGGAACCGATCTGCGCCTCATATTTACCGGACTCTACGACCCAATGACTGGCGCTCTCGTCGAAGGAGGCCAGATCCGTATCTTTCACCTTGAAGATGATCTCACGGCTCTCCCCCGGCTGGAGGAGTTGGGTCTTGACGAAACCTCTCAACTCTTTCGCCGGTTTATCCATGCTCTTGCCGGGGGCGGAGATATATAGCTGGACCACTTCCTTCCCGGCTACCGGGCCATTGTTCGTGATCGTGCAACTGATGCTGTAGTCCGTATCACCCATGAACACTTTCAAGCTCGAATAATTGAAAGTCGTATACGACTGTCCGTAGCCAAACGGATAGGAGACGGGCACGCCGAACGTATCGAAGTAACGGTAGCCCACGTAGATACCCTCCTCGTAGTTGGTATAGTCAATATTCTTACGATCCGTATGCTCCGGGCCTCCTCCCATGAAGCCGGCTAACATTTCTTTCAAGTCGATACCCGAAGCGTCCGGGAAATTCTTCGTGGAGGCTACGTCGGCGATGCTCACGGGGAAAGTCATCGGGAGCTTACCGGAAGGATTCACCTTTCCGGACAGGATATCGGCTACCGTGTTACCCCCTTCCTGCCCGGCTTGCCAAGCCAATAGGATGGCGTCCGGTTCCGATTTCCAGCTGGCGGTCTCGATCACGCCCCCGATATTCAAGATTACGACCACCTTCTTCCCTTCCTTATGGAAAGCGTCGGAAACCGATTGGATCAACGCTCGCTCATTCTCTGTCAGGTTGAAATCTTCCTCGATCTTCCGGTCTTGGAACTCTCCCGAGCTACGGCCTATCGTAACGAAGGCGATATCCGCCTCTTTCGCCTTAGCGGCCAGCCCTGCGGCATCCGGTACGAACTCCGGGATACGAGGGTGGTTGAAGAAAGCGGCGGCGGGACTCGTGTCTTTCGGCTGTTTCGCCTTTTCCTCGGTACTGTATTTCTCGTATAAGGCTTTCACTTCGGCGTCCATGGTATAACCGGCGTTTTCCAGACCTTCCACGAGGGATACGGTATAAACCTCGTTCACGTCGCCGCTGCCGGTGCCTCCGGCGATAAAATCGTACGAGGTGGTACCGTAAGCCGCTATCTTCTTGATACCCGGGGCCAGCGGCAAGGCATTATTCGTATTCTTTAATAAAACCATACCTTCGGAAGCGGACGCACGGGTTACCTCGGCGTGAGCTTTCAGGTCCGGTTTGTCGGAATAGGCGTATTGGGCAAAGCGGGGGGCTTGAAGGATCAGTCGTAATACACGGGTTACGTCCGTATCCACGTCGTCGATAGAGAGAGAACCGTCCTCAAGCGCTTTTAGGAGGGCCTCTTTCTGGTCCGGCCGGCCGGGCATCAGCAGATCGTTTCCGGCGTGGATCTGGGCGGGGGCGTTCTTGCCGCCAAACCAGTCGGTCATGACAAGGCCGCTAAAACCCCATTCGTCACGGAGGATGGTCGTTAGCAAATCACGGCTTTCGGAGGCATACTCACCATTTATCTTATTGTAGGAAGACATGACCGTCCACGGGCTTGCCTCTTTTACGACCATCTCGAAACCTCTTAGGTAAATCTCCCGCAAGGCACGAGGGGTGAGGCGGGCATCCGTTCCCGTCCGGTTGGTCTCTTGATTATTGACGGCGAAATGCTTGATGGAGGTTCCCACGCCATTGCTTTGGATACCGTTTACCATCGCTGTCGCTATCCGGCCCGTCAAGTAGGGATCTTCGGAATAATACTCGAAGTTACGTCCGCAGAGAGGGCTTCGGTGGATATTCAGCGCGGGGGCCAAGAGTACGTCGCAACCGTATTCTTTCACCTCGTCGCCCATGGCGTTGCCTACGTTTTTGACCAATGCGGTGTTCCATGTGGAGGCTAGCAAGGTAGCGACCGGGAATGCCGTGCAATAATAGGTCGCCTCGTTCCCCTCGCGAGTCGGGGAGATACGTAATCCGGCGGGACCGTCGGCCACTACGATAGCGGGGATTCCCAGACGTTCGATCGGGAAGGTCGTTCCGGCGGCTCCCGGCACTATATTTTGCGTGCTGCCGACTACGGCTGATTGGCCGCCGAACCCGGGCATTCCGGTTCCGACTAACAGGGATACTTTCTCTTCGGCAGTCATGGCGGCTACGATTTTCTCGATAGGATCTTTACCCAATTGCGGCAAGGTTTGGGAGTGCCCTACTTGCATGGCCATCGTAAGGCATGCGCCCATTAATAGTTTGTTCATATAGAATGGTTTTTGTGTTTTTCAGTGCCCCAAAAGTAGGCGAAGGAATCGAGGCGGACAAAGAAAAAGAAAGGTATCGGAGGTAAGGATTTCGTTTTTTGATGAATATCAAACATTGTAGGGGTTTGATGATATATTTAGGGGACGCCGACTGCGCAGTCGGCGTCCGGTACTATTTATAATGTATTCAGAAGTTTATGAATCTCATTAACCATCTGCGTAGCGGATTCTTGTGTCTCGGATAAACCTTCCGGAGTGATCTTGGCAACCGTCTTGTTCAACTTCTCGAGTTTGCCTTTAGCTCCTTTCGTTGTCAGCTCTTCCCGGAGGATGCGGATCTTCTCGCAATCTTGTATACCCTCGACCAAACGTTCGAAGCGAATGCTACTGCGTGGACCGGGATAAATACTGTATGTATCGCCTGCCGCCCAAGTGCGGAAACGCGAGTCACGCAGAGGATCGGCGGTCCAGCTATTAACTGCCCAACGTAGATAACCGTCGTAACCACCGGCTACGGCGTGCAAGACCGTCCATGCCGCTTCCGCCGGGTCGGAGAAGGTAAAGGTATTCGGGAACGCTTCCGCGCAACAGGTATAAACGGTACTGATCTGTCCCGCTTTATCACGGGCAGCCTTTACGTCTTCTGGGAATTTATGCCCATAGGGAATACTTAAATAGTATAAGTCCGATTGAATTTCCGGATGATAATTTCCGGCTAGCGTGATCTTGAACTCCGGATCGGCTTGCTTGATAACCTTGATCGCCTCACGCATCGCCTCCATCGGACGCTCGTCCATAGAGATGGCGGTTTTCTCGAACCAACCTTTCTCGCGAAGGTGGCGGGAGAAATCTTTTAGGAAAGTACCCCAATAGTCTGCGTAAGCGGCGTCACCCGGTTTCGTGTTGAGAAATTGTACACGATTTGTCGCCTCGTCGTAATAATCGAAAGATAAAGCCCAAGGGATCATGGTGTAGCAACTGATCATATCATCGATACCGATCTCGTTCATCATGAATTCCACCCATTTGTCGAAGACGGCGTAATCATATGCCCAAGTGCCGTCTATCTTCTTGATCCGGGTGATCATGCTGTCGAAATGATCCTCGGTCTGTCCGGCCCAAGGTTTATGCATGATACTGGTGGTGATAGCGCGCTGTCCGACGTTCGCCAGCATCTTCATGATCGGGCGCATAGCGTCGAAATGCTCTTTGCTCCAAAGAGGAACTTGGTAGTAACGGGCCACGGAATACGGGTTCTGCCATAAGTCCAGATGGAAAGCCCAGTCCTTCGGGGCGGGAAGCGTGCGGTTCAATACGTCCACTTCTATTTGTAATTCCATGGGGGAGGCATTTTTTCCCGTGACGGTCAATGTCCCTTTATATTTACCGGCTTTCGCTGATTGAGGTACCCAGATATTCATCCAGATCGGCTGGGTGGTGCGTGCCTTGATATCACGGATCTTTACGATATCCAATACATCGGCTACGACGGAGGAATCCCATTCCGCCTTATTCTCTCGGTGGCCGCAACCGCCTTTACGGTCTTTATTCAATTCATCGGTCATGACGTATCGGACAAAGTTCGTCGTGATAGCGGAGGATGGGATGATGGAAGAACCGCTCTTTAAGTCGCTCACGGTGATAGAGGCATCCTCGAGTCCCACCTTGGTCCATAACACGGCTTGTGCGTTTACCCGTTCCCCTTTCCATGCTTTCGTCTGCCAGCGATTGCTTTTCTTGACATCGGGAATACTGAGTTTCGGATATCGTATATCGGTCGTGCCCCAGCTTAATTGGGTTGGGGCCGATAACTTGTCCCAGATCTCGTCGCTGTCATGCGGTTTCGTGTCGGTCAATTCCGTATAGTCGCCTAGCGGGTATTTCTCGGATTGCTGGGCTACGGTAAAAGAACTTAGTGCCAGAAAGGCACAAAGGATGAAAGTGTTTTTCATACGATTGCTTATTTTAGAATATTAACTAGGGCAAAGATAGGAATTAGTTGACAGTTCTCAACTGTCAACTAGCCTTTTATAGTGACATACGAGTAGATTCCCCTCATCATCGTATAAGTGCATCCCGTTGCCCTCGCAATAACGGAACATCTTACAATCCGCGCATTCCCCTTTTTTAGCCCACTGGCGGTTACGATACGGTTTAAACTCATTATTCCAGATATCGATGAAATTGTCTTTATAGATGTTCCCTTGGTGGAAGTTCGCCCGTATGCTGGGACAACCGGAGATAGCGCCATCAGCGAGGACAGAGGCTGTATTGATACCGGCGTTGCATTGGAAAATCGAGTCTCTCACCTCAGCCTCATAATTCCCGAGGAAGCCCTCACAGCCGTAGCTAACGTGTATCTTACCCTCTTTCCGGCAGAAGCGGATGAAGTTCATGACCCATGTAAACTGCTCGTTCGTCAGTTGCAAATCGGTCTCAGTCGCGGCACGTCCAACTGGGAAGATCGTAAAGATACGCCACCGTTTTACGCCCATCTCGATCAAGAAATCCTTGAAGAGCTTCAAATCCTTGAAGTTGCGTTGGTTTACGCAAGTCACCACATCCCAGATGATCTCTTTTTCCTCGGCCAACATACAGATGGCATTCAGTGCCTTCTCGAAACTTTTAGGATTACGGCGAAGCCAGTTATGCGCTTCCTCGAAACCATCCAAGCTGATAGTTGCCGAGTGCAATCCGGAAGCCAAGAGCGAGTCGAGCCGTTCCCGGGTCATCAGATAACCATTGGAGACGATCCCCCAAGGATATCCCCTGCGATACAGTTCCAACCCGCATTTCTCGATATCCTTACGAACCAGCGCCTCGCCTCCGGTAAAGATGACGAGCACTTTGTTCGGCTCGACGTAAGGCGTGATATCGTCTATGACTTTCAGGAAGTCCTCGACAGGCATATCCGGGACAGAGGCCGAGACATGGCAATCGCTCCCGCAATGACGGCAGGATACATTACAACGAAGCGTACACTCCCAAAAGAGCGTACGCAATTCATGTAATTTAGCCCTGTTCTTCTTGATACTTCGAAAAAGCTCTAGGGCGATACGTTTTTTGATGTTTGGGCGTTTGTCCATATTTTATTCTTTTTTCTCTTTAAGTTTGATGTCGGGGATGTTAACTTCGGCTTTCCCATGGAACCAAGATTTACCTCCCTCAAATCCTTCGATCTTGACATCTATCGAATCCGTCTCGAATGATCCGTTTTCAGGCCCGTCAATATCTTTAGCGATAATGCGTACGATGCCCATTGGGGAATCCTCGAATTTTATATCGTAACTTCCGTCTTTTTGGGTTTGGGGTGATTTATATATTTCGCTTATATATGAGGGAGATAATACGTTATTATATATGCCCCCATAGTTGATCTCTATTCCTTGGATGGGATCTCCGTTCATATCTGTAACTTTTCCTTTCAACTCGTATTCTGCGTAAGGGCTACCATACTCATCTGTAGCGCCACAGGAAGTAACGCTGAAGCCTAGTAGAGAAAGAAGCCCCGCTAAAATCCAGTTAAAACCTTTTAATATGGAATGATACACTGTTTCCATTTTCTAGTTTTTGCGTGTTAGTTGGAAGTTAATTTCTTTTGATCCTTTACCCATTAACATCCCTTTCCCTTGTGATAATTCAATTTCGGCGAAATTTACGATAATAGAATCAGTTTTGCAAGCGTTTGGGTCATTCCAATACGAAGATAATTTTGTGTAGATGGTATGTTCGATAGCCGTAGCCTTATCGTAGGTGAATTGATATCGTCCGGTCTCATCCGTGATGGCCGGAAAGCAGGAAAGGTCGTCCTCTAGAGTAGGGGTATATGCCGGTGAGGTTAAGATTGCGACTCCGGCTAGCGGATAGCCTTGATCATCAGTTACTTTTCCGTAGATCGTGTACAATGCGTAAGGTTCCGTATGTGTATCTACATATTCCTTAAGTGTGATCTTGATTTCCTTAGAGGCACTACCTTCGTACCATCCATCACCTCCGGTAAGTTGCTCGCTGTCGAAGATTACTTGAGTCGTATCGGATGCGAATTGTCCTCCGTTCATTTCTTCGTCTATGTCTTCCGTGATGAATCGGTATTTTAGGATCGGAAAATCAGTTTTCTTCCAATCAAACTCTCCGTTAGCGTCAGTCCTTACGGTATCGGTATGCAGCCATCCGTAAGGATAAATTCTTGCGTCATTTCGATTGATACGTATTTGGGTGTTAGGTATCGGATTATCGTTTGTATCCACGACTTTTCCTTTTATCTGAAAATTGGCGTAAGGAGTGCCATATTCACAAATTATGGGACCTTCTCCCTCGTCGTCAGTGCAGGAGAAACCTAAAAGCATTAATAAACTCGCCAATACGCAGTTGGCTTTTTTCAACAATTGCAAGTGCATCCTTTTCATGGTGTAAATTATTTTTATTTACGATTCTATTTATTTGATGAATCGGGCAGCAAAATAGTTGCATGCGAATGCGTAAGAAAATGTGATGACTTTTTGTATCTTTGCCACTTCAATGTAACAGATCAATTTATGAGAGATTTCATACGTATTTTAAAGCGTTTCGTTCCCCCTTACAAAAAGTATATGGTTCTGAACATCGTGTTCAATGTACTTTCCGCTATCTTGAACCTGTTTTCTTTCGCCTTGATTATCCCGATCCTTCAGATCTTGTTTAAGATGGATGAGGGGAATTACACCTTTATGGATTGGAATTTTAATGCGGGAAGCTGGGAGTCGTGGAAAGCCTTGCCGGAGTTGATCAAAAATAACTTTTTTTGGTATGTATCCGATCTGATAGAGGTACACGGAGGTTCGTTCGCCTTGATTATGTTGGGAATCTTCCTGATCGTGGCGACTTTCTTGAAAGTGGCGACGATGTATCTGGCCTTTTATACGATGATCCCGATTCGAACCGGAGTCGTTCGTGATATCCGTAATCAGATTAACAAGAAGATTACACAGTTGCCGTTAAGCTTTTTCTCCGAGGAGCGAAAAGGGGATATTATCGCCCGTGTATCCGGAGACGTGAACGAGATTGAGACATCCATCATGAGTTCATTGGACATGTTATTCAAGAACCCGATCCTGATCGTGATCTATCTGGTGGGTATGATCGCTATCAGTTGGCAACTTACCGTGTTCGTCTTGATCCTGCTGCCGTTGGCGGGTTACGTAATGGGACAAGTCGGTAAGAAGTTGAAACGGAAGTCTTTGGAAGGACAGCAACAATGGGGATTCCTGATGAGCCAGATCGAGGAGACATTAGGCGGACTCCGTATTATCAAGGCTTTTAACGCTGAAAAGAAGATACAAGACCGCTTTGAGCGAAGCAATGATACCTTCCGCCGGTTGACAAACCGTATCTATCGCCGCCAACAAATGGCGCACCCGATGAGCGAGTTTTTGGGAACCGTTACGATCGCTATCGTACTTTGGTATGGAGGTACGCTGATCTTGAGTGCGAATAGCCCGATCGACGCTCCTACGTTTATTTATTATCTGGTTATTTTCTATAGCATTATCAATCCCGCGAAAGATCTAAGTAAGTCGGTTTATGCGATCCAGAAAGGTCTGGCCTCTATGGAGCGTGTCGATAAGATCTTGAAGGCGGAGACGGATATCCATGACCCGGAACATCCGAAGAAGATCGCCTTGAAAGAGAAAATCAGTTATAAAGATGTTTGGTTTAAATATCAGGAAGCTTGGGTCTTGAAAGGAATCAATCTGGATATCCGGAAAGGAACGACCGTAGCTTTGGTTGGTCAATCCGGTTCGGGCAAAAGTACCTTGGTGGATCTATTGCCTCGCTTTTATGATGTGAATAAAGGGAATATCTGTATTGATGATACGGATATCCGTGAGGCCACCCTTTTCGATCTTAGGGGATTGATGGGAAATGTCAATCAAGAGGCTATCTTGTTTAACGATACCTTCTTCAACAATATCGCTTTTGGAGTGGAAGGGGCTACGATGGAACAGGTGGAGGAAGCCGCCCGCATCGCCAACGCTCACGATTTTATCATAGCGAGTGAGAAAGGTTACGATACCAATATCGGCGACCGGGGTGGAAAACTGTCCGGCGGACAACGCCAGCGAATCAGTATCGCCCGTGCGATCTTAAAGAATCCCCCGATCTTGATCTTGGATGAGGCCACATCCGCCTTGGATACGGAATCCGAACGTTTGGTACAAGAAGCGTTGGAGAACTTGATGAAGAACCGTACGACCGTAGTGATCGCCCACCGTCTCTCCACGATCCGTAACGCGGATGAGATCTGTGTGATGCATGAGGGTGAGATCGTGGAACGGGGTAAACACGAGGAGTTGTTGGCTTTGGATGGCTATTATAAACGACTATGTGATATGCAAAGCTTTTAAGAGTGTTGTCTCTTGACCCTTTTCTCGTATATTGATGAATATAAAAAGAACTTTATTAGTTATGAATACTAAAATAAAAATCGTTGTTAGCCTTTTATTGGCCATGTTTTCATTCATGGGTTGCGGTGATGATGCCGATGTAGTTATAGATCCGGATCCGGAACCTTCGGTAACGTATGTGAAGTTTATCCCGGAAGATCCTTACAACTATTGGGTCAGCGAACATAAGGATACGCTTTATTTCTTTGAGAGCGGGGGAAATCCTCGGGATGGAGTCTTGCTTGAATTCAAGAGTGTTACCTCTCAACACAATTTTGATTTGCCTTATCTTTATGATTCCGATTCCGATTCGCTTTATGTCAATCTTAGGCAGATTCATAGCAGTAATGGTTATAGTCCGTTGATCGGTTATCCTGTGGAGTGGGGAGAGGGTGAATTTACCGTTTTTTTCTATCAAGGGCGAGAAAAGGCTACTTATAAGCAATTGTCTTTAGCCGATTTTGAGAAGGCAGAACCCCGGCCTATTCTGCCAAATCCCGATGTGCCACAAATCGAACGGGTTACCGAGGATCCATGGAGCTGGGTGAATGAGGCGAATGATACGATTTATTTCAGCGGAAGTCCGGACGGGAAGCCGGAGCAGAAGGGAGGAGTACTTTATTTCAAGAATATGGCTTTTAATCCGATCTCCCAAATTCCTTATCGCTATTACATAAGTCCGGATACGCTTTACGTTTATTTCAAGCAATATTATGAGAGCGATACCAATAACCCATTGATCGGCTATCCGGTAGAATGGGGTGAAGATGAGTTTACCTTGTATGACTATCAAGGAATCCAAAAAGCGACTTATAAACAGTTGAAGCCGTAATCGGTTTGTTCTTGCTACTGCAAGCTGGGTTACAGTATATCCTCTTTGGAAAATTTAGGTGATGAAACAATAAAATGAATAATGATATGAATGTAAAAGTAGTTTGTCTTTGGGTATTATCGACAGTCTTGTTCGGCTGTGATGTGGCCGATAAGGGGACTACCAAGGATGTGTCTTATTATTTTGACCAACCGGCGCAAATATGGGAAGAAACCTTGCCTTTGGGAAACGGCCGTATCGGTATGATGCCGGATGGTGGTATTGAGCGGGAGAATGTGGTCCTGAATGAGATCTCCCTGTGGTCCGGAAGTAAGCAAGATACGGACAATCCTTATGCGTATTATTCTTTGGCGAATATTCGTCGCCTCTTATTTGAGGGACGGAATGACGAGGCACAGGATTTGATGTATAAAACTTTCGTCTGCAAAGGGACTGGAAGTAATCTGGGTGACGGTGCGAACGCTCCGTATGGGAGTTACCAATTATTCGGAAATCTGGTGCTGAAATATACGTATCCGAATGAATCGGATTCTATCGCTGAGTATCGCAGGCGGTTGAACCTAAGCGAGGCTATCGCTTCCGTCTCTTTTAAAAGGGGGAATGTGAATTATCAACGGGAAATGTTTACCTCTTTTTCCGGGGATCTGGGAGTGATTCATTTGGTAGCGGACGCGGATCGGGCTTTGAATTTCTCATTAGGTATGAATCGTCCGGAACATGCGACGATCTCTTTGGACGGAAAGGACTTGCTGATGCAGGGACAATTGCCGGATGGAGTGGATACGTTGGAGATGAAAGGGATGCGTTTCGCCTCTCGTGTCCGTATCGTCTTGCCGAAGGGAGGAGATTTGGCTACGACAGATAGCTGTCTGTCGGTGCGAAGTGCCTCGGAAGCGATTATCTTGGTAGGTTTAGGTACGGATTATTTCGATAAAGACGGCGCCGGACAATCCTTGGAAAAATACTTATCGCAAGCGGAATCTAAGGATTTCTCCACCTTGCGCCGGGAACATACGCTCGCTTATCGTTCCCTGTTTGATCGGGTCTCTTTGGATTTGGGAAAAGGCGAAAGGGATCATCTTCCGATCCATGAGCGTTTGGCCGCTTTCGCTCAAGATAAGAACGATCCGGGATTGGCGGCTTTATATTTCCAGTTCGGCAGGTATTTGCTGATTTCTTCCACTCGCCCGGGATTACTTCCCCCGAATTTGCAAGGTTTGTGGTGTAATACGATTCATACGCCTTGGAACGGGGATTATCACTTGAATATTAATTTACAAATGAATCATTGGCCAGCGGAGGTCACGAACCTTTCCGAATTGCACCTTCCGCTAATCGAATGGACGAAACAGCAAGTCCCTAGCGGTGAACGTACGGCCAAAGCTTTTTATAACGCACGGGGATGGGTTACCCATATTTTAGGTAATGTCTGGGAGTTTACCGCCCCGGGCGAACATCCGTCGTGGGGAGCGACGAATACATCCGCCGCATGGCTATGCGAGCATTTGTACACGCATTATCAGTATACATTAGATAAGGCGTATTTGAGGGATGTTTATCCGACGATGAAAGGGGCTGCCCAATTCTTTGTGGATATGCTGGTGCAAGATCCCCGGACTAAATATCTGGTGACGGCACCTACTACCTCTCCGGAGAACGCTTATAAAATGCCAAACGGAAGTGTCGTGAGTATTTGTGCCGGATCGACGATGGACAATCAGATCTTGCGGGAATTATTTACGAATACCATTGAGGCCGCCGGGATTTTAGGTGTGGATAGTGCGTTCGCTGCTGAGTTGGTGGCGAAACGAGATCGCTTGATGCCAACGACGATCGGTAAAGACGGTCGTATTATGGAATGGCTCGAGCCGTATGAGGAGGTAGAGCCTACCCATCGTCATGTCTCTCATTTATATGGGCTTTATCCCGGGAATGAGATCTCGATAGAGCATACGCCGGAGTTGGCAGAGGCGGCTCGTAAATCCTTGGAGATCCGTGGCGATCAAAGCACGGGCTGGTCTATGGCTTGGAAGATTAATTTCTGGGCCCGTTTACAGGATGGTGATCATGCTTATAAATTGCTGGGTGATTTGTTACGTCCCTGCGTAGATGAGCATACGAAGGAGATGAAGGGAGGAGGTTCTTATCCTAATTTGTTTTGTGCCCATCCTCCTTTCCAGATCGATGGTAATTTTGGAGGCACGGCGGGTATCGCGGAGATGCTGATACAGAGTCAATCCGGATTGATCGAGTTCTTGCCTGCTTTGCCTTCCACTTGGAAAAACGGAAGCTTTAGCGGTTTAAAAGTCCGGAATGGCGGGGAGGTGTCGGCTAAATGGACGGAAGGTCTGTTGACGGAAGCTCGATTGAAAGCGATCGTTCCCGGTTCTTTCCATATCAAGCTTCCGGCGAATTCCGCAAACATGAGCCTCAAAAAGAACCAGAAGCCGGTTTCCCTACCTGTAGTCGATGGAAAAGTAACAGTGGACTTGTTACAAGGGGAAGAGTTTGTGTTGCAATTCTAAGTTACCATTCTGAGGGGATGAGACGCAGCATGCTGCGTCTCTACAACAAATGAGAAAAATTTAATATAACGGTAATCTATAAATGAAACCGATTGAAAGGCGTGCGGTGTCGTCCAAAGAGGCATCGAGCGCCTTCGCTCGTTCAGAGAGGTTATATTTTTTACCTATGGCGGTCAAGAAGATATGCAGATTATCATCGGCCATCGGATAGAACTCAAGTCCTCCTTGATACCCCCATGCCGTACGGTATTTACCTTTCTCGTAAGCATCGTAGGCTTTATAGATCGATGCGCTTTCATACATTCCTTTCGCGAATAGTTGCCATTTGGGATGAAAACGATATTGTATTTCTCCCACCAGCGAAAGATAATCGATGTTTTGCATACGAACTGGTGGTTCCGGTTCCTCTTCTCCGGCGACTTCGGGCTGAGTCAATTCGGTCAATAATCCTAACGGATCTAATTTCCCCCGTGAATACATGACATCGAAATAAGCATAGACCGGTCCGGCCTCTATACTTTGACCGGTAAAGACGCTATACATATATTTCCCTTGGGCTTGCTCCGCGGCGGATACGGAGTACCGTAAATGAATCAACTCATCCAGAAAGTTACCGTTCCAGTTCAATGTGTAAAACAAGGGAACTCTCGGTTTCTTAAATCCTTCCGGCAGACGTCCATACTCATCTTCCATCGATCCCATACGACTGTTCGTCACCTGTAAGCGGATCTCTTGTGACTCATTCGGCTGATACCCCAGCCCGATTCCCGTAAGGTAGCAAAGGGAGTATTCATTCATATCGCTATACTCATAAATAAGCAAAGGATTCTCGTCGTACTCAAAACCACCGTAGAACACATCTTGTTTTCCGGCGGTTAAGGTAAAACGCTCATTCAGTTTATAGCCAATATACGCATATTCGATCGACTCATTCAAATTCTCCAAGGCTTGTCCCTCATAACCGCCATTCAGCGTTTGGCGATACCAATAGAATAACCGATCGTTCACCTCTCCGGTAACATCAATTTTGACATCCCTGAAACGAAAGGCGGCTTCATCCAGCTTCCCCGAGAAAAAGTCCGCGTTGAATCCTGCGTGCATCTCCAAGTCCAGATTGAAAACCTTGTTGCGTTTCGGAATCTTAGTCGCATATTCAAAAAGAGATACCGAAGAAGAATCCCGCTCCGGGATCGGAGAATTTGTCTGAGCGTAAGACGTTAACGCGGAACCGATAAATAAGAAGGCCGACAGCCAAGCCACTGTGAGTCGTTTCATTTACTGATGTTAATTATTAAAGTGGCCGCGAAGATACGAATTATTGCTCGGTTTTGCCCATATGCTTCATGACTTTAGCGTCCAGATAGAAAATGAGCTCTTCCGCTATATTCGTACAATGATCTCCGAAACGTTCCATTTTCCGGATAACACCGGCCATATATAACCCTGCCAATGCGCTACCTTTATGCTCCTCTATATATTTGGCGATAATAGCGGTAGAATTATGATTGATCTCATCGATCAAATTATCCTTCAAGAAGATACGGGAAGCGATCTCTGAGCTTTCTTTCTCAAAAGCCTCTTTGGTGAGTGAGATCATGCTTAATAACTCCGACAGCATTTCTTCTACCCGGGTTTCCTTGATCAGTTGCGGGTCAATCGGTTCCCCCTCGGGAAGGTTTCCTGCGAAACGGGCGATGCTTTCGGCGAAATCTCCCAGACGCTCTAGGTTTGTATTAATCTTATACATCGCCAATACGAAACGTAGGTCGATCGCTACCGGCGCATATAAAGCGATGATATCCTCGCAATCACTATCGATCTTTAGCTCGAAAGCGTTTACCCGGCGTTCCCGGCTGATTACCTTATAAGCGAGTTCCTTATCTCCGGTGAGCATAGCCTCCCCTGCGTTGTATAATTGCTGGTGAACCAATGCCCACATCTCGCTGATACTATTTTTTAAAGAATGAATCTCCTGCTCTATAATCTTCATACTCTTCTAATTTTTAATTTTCAATTACCCAAACCGTCCGGTAATGTAATTCTGTGTAGACTCTTTCTCCGGATTGGTGAAAATCTTCCGGGTATTATCATATTCAATCAATTCCCCTAAATAGAAATATCCGGTCTTGTCGCTAACACGAGCCGCTTGTTGCATATTATGGGTAACGATTACGATCGTATAATCATTTTTCAGCTCATGTATCAAATCCTCGATCTTGCTGGTTGAAATCGGGTCCAACGCAGAAGTCGGCTCGTCCATCAATAGGATAGAGGGTGAGATCGCCAAGGCACGGGCGATACATAAACGTTGCTGCTGTCCGCCGGAAAGAGCGAATGCCGATTCTTTCAGTTTATCCTTTACCTCGTCCCAAAGGACGACCTGCTTTAAGGTCTTGACCACCGTCTCCTCAATATAATTCTCATCGTTGACACCGTTTACCCGCAGGCCATAAGCGACATTCTCATAAATCGTCTTAGGAAAAGGATTCGGTTTCTGGAAAACCATCCCCACGTTTTTACGTAAGCGATCCACTTTCTCGCTTTTCGTATAAATATCCCTTCCATCAATCAGGATCTGACCTTCCATGCGAGTGCCTGGAATCAAATCATTCATGCGGTTGAACAGGCGGAGGAAAGTAGACTTTCCGCAACCGGACGGTCCGATGAAGGCGGTGGACGTATTCGGCTCTATCTCCATGGAAATGTTCTTCAACGCATGGAAATCCCCATAATAAAAGTCTACGTTTTTAGCATCAATCTTTATCATAATTGTCTTATTTTTTTAATTCATTTTTACCTTCTTGGCGAAATAACTACGCAAGGCATTCGCCAAAAGGTTTACTAATAATACGATGACAATCAGTACGAGTGCCGTGCCATAAGCCATCCCCCGGGAAGCCTCGATATCCGTACCGCTTGTAGAGATAACATATAAGTGGTAAGGTAATGCCATACATTGGTCGAAAATACTTTTCGGCAATTGCGGCAAGAAATAAGCGGCCACCGTAAAAAGGATAGGAGCGGTCTCTCCGGACACACGCCCGATCGAAAGAATCAATCCCGTAATAATATTGGGGAACGCCATCGGTAGCACGACCCTGCGGATGGTCTGCAACTTCGTAGCCCCTAACGCTAGGCTACCGTGGCGGAAAGAATCATCGATACTTTTCAAAGCCTCTTCCGTCGTACGGATGATAAGTGGCAAGGACATTAGCGCCAAGGTAAACGAACCCGCTATAATAGAGTCTCCCCATCCCAAGGTACTTACGAATAGCGACATACCGAATAACCCGAAAACAACGGAAGGAACACCGCTTAGGTTATTCGTCATGATACGGATGAAGCGGATGAGTTTTCCGTTCGTGGCGTACTCGTTCATATAAATACCACTCATGATGCCGATGGGAAAACTAATCAAGCTACTTCCGATCACTAAATAGAGTGTACCTACGATAGCCGGAAAAATCCCCCCGGAGGTCATGCCCTCTTGGGGTGCCTGTGTCAGGAAATCCCAACTGATCACGCTCGCTCCCTTTAAGATAATGAATCCCAGTATTACGAATAAGATCACTACGACCAAATAACTCAGGAAAGAAAAGAAACCGAAAGCAACCTGTTGAGAGGCCCGTTTTCTCTTGTCTATATTCCCTAAATGTTGAATAGGTGCCATATCTTTAATTAAATTTTACGTTTCGATGAAATATATTCTACGGCGATACTTAATGCCAAGGTGATGAGGAACAATACGGCTCCCAGCATAAACAAGGCTTGGTAATGCGCTCCACCTGCGGGAGCCTCACCTAATTCCGCCGCTATCGTAGCAGGAATTGTCCGTACCGGTTCGAAGAACGAGGTAGGGATAACGGCGGCGTTTCCGGTTACCATCAATACGGCCATCGTCTCACCGATCGCACGTCCTATACCTAATACGACAGCGGACGTGATACCGGATATGGAGTAGGGGATTATTACTTTATAGATGGTTTGCCATTGCGTGGCTCCCAATGCCAAGCTGGCCTCTTTCATGGCTCGTGGTGTAGTTCGCATGGCATCTTCCGCTACCGTGATGATGGTCGGCAACGCCATGATCGCTAAAACCACGCTTCCGGCGAAAGCGGTCTCTCCTACCGGAAGGTCTAAGGTCTTTTGGATAAGGGGAACGATCACCACCAATCCGAAGAAACCATAAACGACTGAGGGAATACCTGCCAGCAACTCGATAAGTGGTTTTAATAAATTGCGTGTTTTTGTATTGGCGATCTCTGCCATATAGATCGCTACCGCTACTCCGAAGGGGAGGGATAGGACGATTGCGCCTATACTTACCAACAGTGTGCCTAGTAATAGAGGGATCAGCCCAAAGATCGGAGCGGGAGTTGAGGTCGGATACCATTTCGTCCCTCCAAAGAATTCCGAAGGCTTGATCGTGGCTCCCGATATGATTTTTCCCGTAAAGTTTTCCGACTTGTATTGTTCCGGAAAGAATGCGATAATCCCGGGCTCTTTATGGATAAGTTCATTGATTTTCTCGGGAACATATTGAAAATCTTCACCTAGTTCTTCTTCCGTATAATAGTTGGTTAGGTCCGAGAACCGGAAGACAAGTATATCTTGATTTTCTCCGTTTAAATCTTCCCAATTGGTGATATTGGCATCGAAGACATCCATGATTTGCTCGGGCGACAAATGTTCGACCGGATTTTCCTGATTCACGGCCAATATATATCCTTCCTCTACCTCCGGGCTGTTAAAAAGACCTGCGGCCTCTTTAAATAAGAAGACAATGATCAACAAGATCGTAAAGCTACTGACGCTTCCACTGATCAAGAATCCTCCTTCCACTAATTTTTCTATAAACTTTCTCACAATCTTTGCCTATTTATTCTGCTGCAAAGAAAGAGCCTCTATATTAAGGAGAGATTAAACCCGCTTGAAAGAATTGTTTCAAAATTATTACAAATGTATTACGCATTGTCTGCTATGAGAATAGGGCATGAGTTCGGTTGAACCCATGCCCTATGAATTATGCCTGTAATATGTTTGTATTACTTATTATACTTGCTCCAATCCACATTGTGCATATCGCCGCTGGCCGCTAGTTCCTCATGGAAAGCGAAACAACATTTCAAATTTTGAGGCGTATGTCCCTTGATACCCATAGCGAGGTACTCTTCCAATAACGGTTTGTAATCCGGGTGAACGCAATTGTCGATGATACAACGAGCGCGTTGGATCGGAGATTTACCGCGTAAGTCCGCTACACCATATTCCGTGATGATGATCTTCACGGAGTGCTCGCTATGATCCAAGTGAGATACCATCGGTACGAACGCGCTGATCTTTCCATCCTTCGCCGTAGACGGAGTCGTGAAGATCGACAACATAGCCGAACGGGTAAAGTCGCCGGAACCACCGATACCATTCATCATACGAGTACCGGATACGTGTGTAGAGTTGATATTACCGAAGATATCAGCCTCCAATGCTGTATTGATAGCGATCAAGCCTAAACGGCGGGCAACCTCCGGATTGTTAGAGATCTCTTGCGGACGAAGCAAGATCTTATCCTTGAAGAAATCGAGATTCGCGTAGATCTCACGGATCACCTCGTTACTTACGGACAAAGAGCAACCGCTGGCGAATTTAACGCGACCTTGTTTCATCAATTCGATAACCGCGTCTTGAATAACCTCAGTATATACATTGAATGCGGGGATAGACTCATTAGCTCCCATGCAGCCCAAGACTGCGTTAGCCACGTTACCTACACCACTCTGCAATGGAACGAATTCTTTCGGAAGACGGCCGGCCTTGATCTCGCTAACCAAGAAGTCCGCTACATTTTTACCGATCGCCATCGTGACATCATCCAGCGGAGAGAATTTTCCACCTTCATTCGGCTCATCGGTCCTTACCACACCAACGATCTTAGCCGGGTCTACTTTTACACAATCGTTACCGATCCTGTCAGAAGGAGTGTAGATAGGGATCTCACGGCGTAAAGGAGGATCAGCCGGCTCGTAAATATCATGCATACCGCGGATTTCTTTCGGGTGACGGCAGTTCAACTCAACGATGATACGGTCTGCCATACGACAGATAGTAGGTAAGATACCAACACCTGAAGTCGGAACGATCTCACCATCCTCAGTAACATCGGCAGCCTCTACGATCGCTACATCGATCTTACCCAAGAATCCGTAACGCAAGCTTTGTGCCAATTCAGACAGGTGCAAATCGAAATATTGTGCCTGATGAGCGTTTAATGCGGCACGTAAGTCTTTGTTAGATTGGTACGGTGTACGGAATTTGATGGCGTTAGCGCGAGCCAACTCTCCGTCTAGCTTATCACCGGTAGAAGCGCCGGTAAACATACCGATTTGGAAAGGGTTACCTTTAGCGTGTTCTTCCGCTGCCTTCCGGGCGATAGCTCCGGGAACAACTTTCGGGCATCCTGCGGGTGTAAAACCACTGAAACCGACATTGTCATTATGATGCACATAAGATGCGGCTTCTTCAGCTGTAATGAATTTTAATGCCATGATAATTAGTTTTTATGTTTTTAGGTAAATACTTACTGTTCAATATTTCGGGCGCAAACTTACATAAAATTACGCTGAATCGAATATAAGTGTGGCGTAAATTAATACTTCCGGTTTAGAATCTCCGCACAAATGATCGCTTTCTTCAATTCCTCGATGTCTCTGAAGGTGTCTTCCGGCATAAGCCCCGGTTCTTCCTCGATAGCACTCATCCTTACGGATGGCCGGGTCGCGATATGATTCGGGATATTTTTCTCAACCTTTGGCTTTACCTGCTTTTGTCGGGGAGCGGGCTTAGGTTTTTGCGTTTCCTTTTGCATATCCTCCAGTATCTCCCAGAAGCCTTTTCCTTCCGTAGGCTGGTCATTGGGCACAATTTCCCTGTCGGGTTGTCCTAATATATCGGGACGACTCTTCTTCTTTTTTTTGTCCTTCGAACTGAATAAGCCACTGACCGCGGCGATAATCAGGAAAACAATATATAACCAATCTCCTACGTTATCCATAAACTTTGATTATTTTTGCACCTCCAAATGTAAGAAGAATAATTGAGAAGTGAAAAGATGGGAGTATATAAAACATCAGATAGGTATAAAAGTAAATAAGGGTAACTTCACAGCCACCCTTATTCGATTTAACCAAAACCTTAACTATGAAAAAATTTACGTTTTTCGAATGCAAATATAACGGTGGGATTCGAACTATGCAAGCGTTTGCGTAATTATTTTTAAGAATCTTGCTTATTTAAATTCTATTAACATATAGTATGGTAAATCAAGAAAACGGTGTGGACTTAAAATCCGCTACCCAAAGCGATGAACGAAAGTTGTTTATCGAGACCTACGGCTGTCAGATGAATGTGGCGGACAGCGAAGTTGTAGCTTCTATCATGAAGATGGATGGCTATAGTATGACGGAGAATATCGAGGAGGCGGATGCCATCTTCGTGAATACTTGCTCCGTACGCGACAACGCCGAACAGAAAATCTATGGGCGGCTACAGTATTTCCAGTCTTTAAAGCGGAAAAAGAAGTCATTAATTGTCGGTGTATTGGGATGTATGGCCGAACGAGTGAAGGAAGACCTGATCCATGTGCATCATGCCGACTTGGTGGTAGGACCGGATTCTTATCTGGACTTGCCGAACTTGGTGGGAGCGGTAGAGCACGGAGAGAAAGCGATCAACGTGGAGCTTTCTACCCAAGAGACCTATAAGGATGTTATCCCTTTGAAGTTACCGGGTGTACATATCTCCGGTTTCGTGTCTATTATGCGCGGTTGTAATAATTTCTGTACGTATTGCATCGTACCTTATACAAGAGGACGCGAGCGTAGCCGGGATATCGAGAGTATCTTGAATGAGATACGGGATATGCACGAGAAAGGCTTTAAGGAAGTTACGTTGTTGGGACAAAATGTAAACTCCTATTCTTTCGAGAAAGAAGGTGAGACCATAACCTTCCCGATCTTGTTGGATCGTGTGGCGAAAGAGGTTCCCGATATGCGAATTCGTTTTACGACCTCCCATCCGAAGGACATGAGCGATGATACCTTACGTGTGATTGCCGCGAACGACAATATCTGTAAGTTTATCCATCTGCCTGCCCAATCCGGCAGCAGTCGCATCTTGAAGGTCATGAATCGTAAATATACTCGTGAATGGTATCTGGACCGTATAGCGGCGATCCGTCGTATCGTACCGGATTGCGCTATCTCGACTGATTTATTCTGCGGTTTCCATTCCGAGACCGAGGAGGATTATCAAGAGACTTTATCCTTGATGCGTGAAGTGGGATATGATAGTGCTTTCTTATTTAAATATTCCGAACGTCCGGGTACATATGCCGCTAGCCATTTGGAGGATAATGTGCCGGAAGAAGAGAAGGTACGTCGTTTGCAAGGTATGATCGATTTGCAAAATAAGTTGTCCGAGGAAAGTAACTTGCGGGATATAGGCAAGACTTTCGAGGTTCTGATAGAAGGATTCTCGAAACGTTCCCGTGAGCAGTTGTTCGGACGAACCAGCCAAAACAAGGTGGTCATCTTTGATAAGAAGAACTATCATGTAGGTCAATTCATAAAAGTCAAGATCCATAAGGCTTCCTCGGCTACCCTGTTCGGGGAACCTGTGGAGGAATAAGAAAAAGAAAACGCCAATACGTTCCATTTCGAGCGATATTGGCGTTTCTCTTATTATCTTCTATCTTTGGAATATCTCCGGGTATTTGTTGATGAAATAAACCGGCGTGCAACTCCATGCGTGGCAATAACTATTGATCGGGAAAAATCCGTAAGGTGATAATTCGTCATTGTTCGGATCATATACCTCCCAGAATGTATCGGCTCCTTTATTCACCATGCCGCCCCAATAACTGGTTAAGAGCGAACGGGCCTCTTGCCGCATTCCACATTTCAACAAGGCTTCCATTACATAATGATAAGCGTACGGACATCCCGGATAGCATGCGTCGGGCATCGATAGGACGGTGGCCATCGCTTTTGCTCCTTCCTTGGCGGTAAGCGTCTCCGATAGGATCATCCACACTTGTGATAGGTAAGACACCTGACGGTCAGGGCCGCTTACGATCACCCCGTTCTTTTGGTCATAGAATGTTTTCCGGGCGGCTTTCTTTATCTGGCCGGCGATACGAGGCCAATCTCTAGCCTCCTTCTCTTTTCCCAGCATTTTAGCCAGCTCATAGCTTTTCTCTAATGAGAATGCCGTAAGTCCCTGCATGGATGCCTGGCGATCATAATTATCTTTCCAGTCGAATACCAACCAATAAATCGGCTTCTTTTGCATATCGTAGATCCAATCGTCCGAGTATTGACGCAAGGCCATCTCTATTTGGCGGACCACTACCGGCCATAAGTCCAAGGCGACCTCCTTGTCTCCGGTCTCTTTCAGGTATTCCAGCAACGCTACGTTATACAGCAGGGAATAGTCCAAGCAATGCGTACCGTTTTGCGGATGAGGGGTCGGTGTCTCCAATACGGTGGCGTGCAGCAGTCCTTCATCATTGGCTAGAGCCGCTAATAAATAGAGGCAACGTTTCGTCAAGTCGTGGTTTTTATACGACCATGCGTTCGCTAGCGCCTCCAGATACAAGTCTCCGATCCATAACCGGCGATCCCGTTTCGGGCCATCCTCATAGACGGTCTGCATACATTCTTTTAATGTAAGCAATCCTACCTCATTGATTTTACGGATCAAGGGATCGGTCGTGGAAGCCAGTGGCAATGGAGCCGTCTTAGCCGATGTCTGCGCACGGAACGTTAGCTTGTCGAAGGCGAAATCGAAACTGGAAGCGCCTAGCAACTCTATCTTGAGATACCGGAAAGACACCCTTCTGGGGATGGAGGCCTCGATGGGTACGGTCATTAACGTCATCACCTCATCTTGTAGCCAAGCCCTTGACAGACCGCCCGGATAAGGGTCGAAAGGCGTGTTCAATTCCGAGGGAACTTCGGCGAACGTGAATTTGATACGTACCGGAGCGTCCGAAACCTGTTGGCTAAGGAGCTTGAGCGAGAAATCCAAATAACCCGTCAGATGCTCACCGAAGTCAACTATAACCGATGGATGTTTCTTCAGGGACTCATTGAATAACAGATCCGTGCTTCCTTCGTCCCGCATGCGCCAACCTTGGTAGGCTGATGCGTCTTTGATGGAAGTGACCCGTTTGACCGGCTTATGTTCCGTATAGGTTAACACTGGCTTGCAGGCCTCACTTTTTTGAAGCCATGAAGCACTTTCTTTGAAATAACGACTTTGTGCTGATAGGGTGAATACACCGACACAGCATAGTAAACTTAGCAGGATTTTCATATGTGTTCTTTTCATGATGCGAATATAAGAAAAACTTCGTTAATATCCGGGATTTTGTTTAAGCTCGCTGTTCAAGTCGATTTCTCGCAGAGGTATGGGCAACAAGCATTTATCTGGGTTGAACAGATAAGCGTTCGCCACGGGTTGAACACCGTCGGGCCAATAATAAGATTCGGGATTTGCCTTTATCTTTTGTCCATGTCGTGTCATGACTTCCACGGCTCGTCCCGTTCTCAGAAGGTCTGTCCAGCGTTTGTTCTCGAATGCCAGCTCGATCCGTCTCTCTTGGTAGATAGCCTCTCTCAACGCATCTATATTCTGGGATTTGACAGGAGCTAATCCCGCCCTTCCCCGGATACTCGCTTGCCCGAAGGTGTTATTCAGATAATGGATAGCCTCGTCCGGCCTATTCTGCTCGTTGATAGCTTCCGCCAGAAAGAGCAATACCTCCGCGTACCTGTAGACCGGCCAGTTGTCATCCGTGTAATAGGGCTTTATATGCTCATGAAAATATTTTTTGATAAAAGGATAGGCGGTTATTCCCGGAGCTGGCTCATAGTCAACTATACTTTTCACGCCGGTAGCGTCGAGGGCGTAGCTATCGGTGAGCTTACCTTCCACCATACCGATGGATGCGTCCAACCGTTTGTCTCCCTTTTCGTATGCGTTGATTAGATCGATCGTAGGGGTGTTAAACCCACCATGGTCTACGTTGGAAGGACAAGGATTAGGGGTTGTTCCCGTGATGGCGGACGGATTCGTCATATAGGGCAAGAATCTGTATATGAAATCACTTTGTTGTCCTAATGAGGCGTCTTGCATGTATTGGATCTCGAAGATAGATTCCTGATGGTTCTTGTTCGAGATGGAATAGATGGAGCCGTAATCCGCTAATAACTCATACTCGCCTGAGGATACCACCTCTTTCAGCGTTTGTTCTGCTTCCGCCCATCGTTTTAGTACCATGTATACGTTTCCCAATAAGGTCTGTGCGGAGCCTTTGGAAACTCGTCCTACCTCTTGCCTTGATTTTACAGGTAGGAGATCACTGGCTTCTTGTGCGTCTTTCATGATTTGCTCATATACTTCGTCTACGCTCGCCCGGGGTTTAAATGCCTCCTCATACACGGTAGAGGGTGTCGTATGCAGAGGTACGCCGCCAAAGTATTGTACTAGGTTGAAATAGCTGAATGCCCGAAGGAACAAAGCTTGTCCTTTGAGGTTGTTTTTTGCTTCCGCGTCAAAATCCGCTTGGTCTATTTCTGAGATAATCCGGTTACATCGTCCGATGATTACGTAGCAGTTATTATACTTCGTACCGACATTACCATTGGTGGATGTCTCAAGGAACTGATCCGGATCTTCTCCGTCCAAGGATGATTTGGCGATATGGATGATATACGTCGTATTATCCGATTTGGCCTCTCCCAGATTCCATTCTTCCGTATTGTACATGTTCCGTAAAGGTTCGTAAGCTCCGTTTACGGCTTGCCTGAAATCCTCCTCGTTCTGGTAGAAGTTCTCGGCGGTGATCTCGCTATACGGCGTAAGATTCAAGAAATCACTACAGGAGGCACAACTACATCCTAAAGCGATGCTTATGGCTATATTGAATATCGTTTTCATATATTTCGTATAATTAGATAGTTAGAAGTTAACATTTAAACCTAGCGTAATGGTCCGTGGAACGGGATAGGTGGTATAATCGAATCCTTGTTGCAAGCTATTCGCCGTCGTTCCCGTATTGCTGATATTCACCTCCGGATTAGCGCCGATGTAGTTAGTGAACGTATATACGTTTTGGAAACTGACGTAAGCTCGCAAACCTTTAATGATATCCCGGTTTCTTAACGGAACTTGGTAGCCTAAGGTGATATTCTTGATCGTCAAGTAGTTTCCGTTATAAAGGAAACGGGAACTGAACCAGTCACGTTCTGGTGCCGTGGTACCCATCTTGGTCGTTCCATAACGGCCGTTACCCGGATTCTCCGGTGATTTCCAGCGATTGTCTACCGCTTTATACACGTTGAACACACCATCCAGATTTCCAGCGAACTGATCTACCATATTGGCTAACTCAAAACCAAAACCGCCGGATACGACAATTGACAAATCGAAATTCTTGTAGGTGAACGAGTTTGTCATGCCTACTATCCATAAAGGGACCGGATTGCCGATGATATCGCGGTCATCCCCTTGGGTAACTTTGCCATCCCCGTTCACATCCTTGAAGCGAATGGTTCCGACATCGGCTTGCGCATGCTTCGGGTATTTGTCGAATTCTTCCTTGTTCTTGTAGACCCCTTCCCATACTAAGCCGTAAAACTGTCCGATCCGTTCCCCGACTTGCGTGATGTTGTTACCGATGATCGGGGCGTTATCTACACCCAGTTGCAAGCATTTATTGTCATTGTAAGATACGTTCAGGTCGGTAGTCCATTGTAATTTGCCTGTCAGGTTCTTGGAGGATACGCTTAATTCATGTCCCCAGAACTTCAGTTTGCCTGCGTTCGATTGGATATTGTAGAAGCCGGAAGAGATCGGTACCTCTAGCGAGAACAGCAGGGCGTCCGTTCGCTTGCTATAGTAATCGTACATGATGGATAAGCGATTATTGAAGAAACCGACATCCAGACCGACATCGACTTGCTTATTCCTTTCCCAGCCCAGATTCGGGTTTCCCATTCCCGAGATGCTTCTGCCGCTGGCCAAGGCGTTATTGAAGTTGCTGTTCGTGGTAGTGATTGTCGCCAAATGCGTATAGTTACCGATTTGGTCGTTTCCCACGATACCGTAGCTGATACGGGCCTTGAGGAAAGAGATCGTTTTCTCCAATGGTTTCATGAACTCCTCGTCCGAGAGTATCCAGCCCGCCGATACGGATGGAAAATTGCCCCAACGATTGTTCTTGCCGAAACGGGAGGAACCATCCCTACGCATCGCCGCGCTTAAAAGGTACTTTCCTTTGTAATTATAGTTTATACGGCCGATATAGGATAAAAGGGACCATTCGTTTATATTTCCATCCGCCGTGATGGTAGGGGCGGCATTAAATGTCGATATTTTATCGTCGGGAAAGTTCGTTCCGGTCACCATCGTATATTCGCTATGGTATTTTTGTGCGGATATGCCGAACAGGAGATCAAAGGAATGATCTTTTATCTGCTTGCTGTAGGTGGCGATATTCTCCCACAGCCAAGTGTAGAATAGATTATTGGATTCCTTCGCCTCGGGGATCTGATAGGGAGCCTTGTAGATCTCGCCGGAGGTGGAGGGCTTGAACGAGTTCCATTTATTCTGTGTCAAGTCCGCGTTGATGCTGGTCTTTACTTTTAAGTCCTTGACCGGCTCTACCTCCAAGAAGGCGTTCGCGATCAGATGGGTGTTCTGGGTCTTGTTCTTGTTGAGGCGAACCACATTATACCAGTTCGGGTTATCGAACAATCCCGGTCCACTGGCCACAAGCGGAATACTGCCATCCTCATTCTTATAGGGGGCGAGAGGTGTTGTCAACATAGCTCCTTGCAGGATGGAACCTTTATCTTCCGTCCAGTTACCGTCCGATTGCGGGCTATTATTGATGGAGAAGCTAGGCGCTAGGTTCACGCCTACCTTGACGATCTTCGAGAATACGTATTCCGTATTGGCTCGTGCGGAGAACCGTTGGTAGTTGGAGTTTGTCAACACTCCGTCTTGGTTGAAATAGCTGGCTACGGTGGATGATTTAAACTTCCCGTCTCCATTGCTATACGACAAACTGTAATTCTGGATAGCGGCGGGACGGAATAATACGTCATACCAATCCGTGCCTTTACCCAGCGCTTCGGGATGCTGGTAAGCGGGATCGACCGCCAATCCGTTCTCTTCGGCGATCTCTTTCCTGAACCGTGCGTATTCGGAGGCATCCATCATATCCGGCCTCCCTTTCTCGGGTACGTATTGTATGCCTCCATATACGTCGACGCTTAGTTTTTTCCCTGATTGGGCAGTCTTTGTCTGTATCAATACGACTCCATTGGCAGCCCGGGAACCGTAAAGTGATGTGGCGGAAGCGTCTTTTAGCACACTGATACTTTCTATCTCGTCCGGATTGATCGTGCTGATATCGCCTACGATAGGCATTCCGTCCACTACATAAAGAGGCGTGGTTCCTCCGGACAGTGACGCTTGTCCCCTGATTCGCATGGTCATTCCTTGTCCGGGTTTACCGGATACTTGATTGATTTGGACACCGGCGAACTTGCCTTGCATCTTTTGCGAGATCTGGGCTACGGGCATATCCGCCATCTCTTCCGACTTGATGGATTGCACGGAGCCGGTTACCGCCCGCTTGATCTGTGTTCCGTACCCGACTACTACCACTTCATCGAGCTTCTGCGTGTCTTCCCGCAGCTGTACCTTGATATGATTCTCTCCTGCGCCGACCATAACGTCCTTGCTGTTATAGCCGATAAAAGATACTTGCAGGGTTTCACCATCCGATAATTCGATCGAGAATTTACCATCTAGATCCGTGATTGTCCCATTATTGGTACCTTTCACCACTACGTTCGCCCCGATGATAGACTCTCCGTTGGCGTCGAGCACGACACCTGTCACTTTTCTTGTTCTCTGTTGAGTTACGGAATCATCGTTCCGCTCCGTATACGGGTTCTCTTGTGATGGATTTGTAGCGATAGCCAATGCCGGCGATACGCAGAGGAAGAGCAAAGACAATGATCCCATCGCCACATTCCAAGTTCTCATTTTACTTTTCATACTTTTCATTTGTTCATAATTGAATAGATAATGTTAACTACATACGATAAGTCTGATAGATTCAGATTAACTAATACATTATTAGATATACTCCATAGGCTATATGTTATAAAGTTATTAAGTACCGTAGGGACTCAATGGGTAATTTATGTATAGGATGTTAGAGGTGAGTGGTTTAGGATTGATTGCGGATCTGTCATGTCATTTATCTAACAAGAAATGTCATTTTTGTAACCATTTGATTCTTATTACTTCCCATCTTTGCCATATCGAAAGAGAGAGATGGTAAGGATTTAGTTCCTACGGAACTGTGGTTTTTTCTTGCGTATTATTTTATGGTGCACGTACATAATTATGTTTAGAGCTTCCCTTTTCATAGTAGCGACAGCTTACCTTGATTTTTATTAGCCGTTCTTTTGGGTTCTTAATGCATTGTACTGATATTTTTCTGGAGTGGTACCTTAAGTATGAAATGAAAAAAACTAAATCATCTACCATATCTGCCATTATCTATATAAGTATCTAATTATAAGAAATTTGTTGAATGGTGGTAGATAATAAACATCTACCACTATCAGCTTGCATCTACCACTATTTACTGCTTTTCAACCACTAAATGCAGCCGTTCACTATTCGCTAACCACATTACTCGTTCTGCGAGGGTATGCCAACAGGCTGCCTGCTTGGTTATTTGTATACCTTGTGTGTTGATTTAAAATATTGAATAATAGGTATTTATAGTTTTAAGGGCATAAAACAAAAGTTTTCATAGCGGAAAACTTTTGGTTCGTGCTTATGAAACTTTAGTTTTCCTTAGAAGAAACTATTTGTTCGCCTAAGGGAAACTCTTATTAACCCTGTCGCTTTGCCCATCGATGTCTTTTAAAAATAACACGTATTCTTATCCAATGCAAAGAAAAAGTATCAATGTCAAGTATAAGTGGTAGATGTTGAATGATAATTGTAGATGTCAGGCTATCTACAACCTATATGTAATGCTTTGATTTATAAAGCATACATGGCGTAGTGGTAGATATTGTAGATGTTTTCATAAAATCAATATTGTAGAATTCCTTTTATCTCGATTATGTATAGTTGCAGTCAGATATTTGGTTAGTTATGCTATTCCACATGCTTTAAGAAGAGAATCTTATGGCTTGTGATGATATAAAGTTTTTATGGTAGAAAATTTTGTTTACGTAAAAATATTTGATCTATAAGTATTCTGTAATAGATAAAAACGCCTAGTCTAAACGATCGTTTATTCTAGGCGTTAAAGATAGGCTATATTTTTGAATAAAACAAAATCCAGAGAAACTTTTAAAAATTGATTATCAACGCATAAACGTAAATATGGACGCTTATGCGTTGAATTCAATAAAACGCCAGAATAAAATGATCGTTTAGACTAGGCGTTTTGTAACCGATGATTCTGCTTAACCACCTGTAAATGATGATTGTGAGAAAACTGAAGGGTCGATTACTACAGAATTTGTAATATAGGGTAAATGTTTTTAAATAATTGAATATTACTAACTTAAAAAATTAATCGTATGAAAAGAAGATTACTTTTCTTGTTCGCCTTGTTTATGGTGGCGACAAGTGTAGGGTGGGGGCAGACGGATTTGTATGTCAGCTCTAGTGGTTCTGATGATGCTGCAGGTGGTTCGGACACTCCTCTGGCTACAATTGCGAAAGCGATTGAAAAAGCCACGGATGGGGCTACCATTCATTTGGCAGAGGGAACTTTTCCTGTTTCATCTACAATCTCTAAAGCGTTAACTATTGTTGGAGAAGGAAATGATAAATCAGTTCTCAAAGGGTATCTCATTATTTCAGTGGGTACGCAAAAGAACGTTTCTTTCCAAAATGTTCAGTTGACGAATGATGTAAGAGTTTATAGTAGCCCCACGAAACCTGTACCTCTGGTTTTAATGAAGGATCAAAGTGCGGTTTTATCGTTAAGAGGATGTGCTTTGATTAATAACGCAAAAGGATGGGGCAATGGTTATGGTGAAGGTGTATATAAAAAGATGGGTATCTCTATCCAATCTGATTCCACGGCTCTGGGTGGAGAGATTCATTTGATTAATTCTTCGATTATGATGGCAGCGGATTATCAAAGTGGTATTTCCTGCAATGGTGCGGTAAGCCAATTGACGATTGATCATTCCTCGATTACAGTTAATGAATATCCACGGTCAGGCATATTTGGTATTGATGTGCATTGTGACGGTATGAACGTAGATATAAGTAAATCGACGATAGAATTAGGTAAATTTTATTATCCAATATATATCTTAGGCCCGAATCAGACTATAAATATAAAAGATGGATCACTTATTAAAGGTTGGTGTGCTATTTATGCTAATGCGGTATGTGATAACTCTGTGGTTAATGTCTCTTCTTCGAAGTTAGTAGGTTATAGTGAGATGACAGGCGCTAGTAATGGTTTCTCTACATTGCCTATACAAGCGACGATGAATGTGCGATATGTGATTACGGATTCGGAAATACAGACTTCCGTTAAAGATCAAACTATATCTCCGATGACTCCCATAAGTTTTGCGGAGAATACATATATTGAAGATTCTCATGCAAATAATTGCTATGTAGAATTGAGAGGTAATACTATAGTTAGCTTGATGCGCCAAGATAATAATCCGGCTTTCATTTCTGATGATTCTAATTACTTAAATAGAGTATTGGCTGATCAATCAGTAAATTTTAGGACGGTAGATGCATCGGGTAATGAAATCTGTGAAGCCATTGTAATTCGTTCGGCGCAAGGTGATACGGTTCGTATGGCATTGGATACGACGGCATTTAAGAGTTGCTTGACCTCGGCTTTTGAGAATGATAATATTATTCTACCGATAGGTACTTATACTTTACCTCAGACATTGACATTGGATAGATCTCAAGGACTTATAGGTGCGGGTAAAGATAAAACAATTATAGAAGGTGCGATCTTGGTTAATGGCTCTGCCAATAATACTGCTACCGATGTTAAAATAAAAGGATTGAGTATCGATTATACGCCAACGAAAGTTACCTCTGGAAAATGTACTCCAATTATAGAGGTAACCGGTAATGCGGATTTGTTGATAGATAATTGTATTATGAATAATAATACACAAGGCTATGGTGATCGTAAGAATCCAAATCCTGCGGAAGTATTACACAATGCGATTCTTCTGGGAGCAACGGCAAAGGGGACTGTACGTGTTGAAAATACTACAATAAATTTGGCGGCTAACGCACAATCTGGAGTTCTTATTGATGGAGAACTGACGGATGTCTCTCTTGTTAATACAAAGATTGAGGGACAGGTGAACGGATCGAATCAATTTGGTGTATATATTCACCATAAAAAAACGCCAGTGACGGTAGATAGTACGACAATCTTGCTAAATAACCATTATTGTATTTATGCTAATAACGCCGGCGATCAAAAATTGACAATAAAGAATAAATCGAACATCGTAGGATATGGTGCTCTCTATTTGTATGAGACCTCAGATATGAACGTTCATGTTTCGGGAGGGAGTACCTTAACTGGTAAGACAAAAAATAAGGGTGTTTCCGATAGCTTTGCGGCTATAGCGATATCAACAAATAATTCTACAGTGGGAGCTTCCAATAACGAGATTGTGATTGAAGATTCTTATATCGGGAATAAGTTTGATGAACAAGAGACAATGGCAATGACTCCGATTAAAATAAATGGTAGTTTTACTCCTACTCCTTGTGATAATAAGATTATATTGAAAGGAAAAACAATTGTCTCAACTACTGATAACATAAAGAATCCAACTATAGTGGGTTATGGTATGAATCCTGATGAATATAATAATGTAATCATGGTGGAAGGCACTGATGTGCAATTTCAAGACCAAAACGGGAAGCCTTGTGTGATTATTAATAAACCTGATGGTTCATTTAGGAATGCAGCGGTCTCTGTCGTAACATCGATCGATTTTGGAGAATTGAGTGGGGATACATATTACCATGAAGGCATTGCCTATGCGGGAGATATAATAATGATTCCTGATACGACTATAGCAGAAACGCTTGATGCTTTAAATGCGGCGGAATATACCTTCTTTAAAGCCCCTACTGTTCCCTCTGATCAAGGTACAACGCCTGCCATTTGGGAACCTTATGTTATTCCGGATAGTGTGATTTTTGATTGTAAGGACGGTTGTTTGGTGGCAAAGGAAAGTGCGGCTAAAACGTATGCTATCGCCAATCCTTATAAAAGGGTTTATTGGCTAAACCAAGGTGAGGAGTCTTTTTCTATAAAAGATTATGCGGTAGCTATTGAAATAAAAAATGATACTACGTGGGCCACTCCTTATTCGGAAAGGAAGGTGAATGTATTGGATGGAGCGACTCTGACCCTCTCTACTCCAATGGTTTTAGATACCGTTACAATGGAAGAAGGTGCCCAATTGCGATCTGCGCTTACGGATGTCAACCAAAAGGTAACCGCTAAGGTACTTCGTTTCGCTCCAAAATTATCCGGTAATAACTGGAAAGCGCTAGGTGTACCGTTTACGTCTCTGGAAGTAAAAGACTCGAAAGGTGCATCCGTATCAGCACCAAGCGCTCAAGAAGCTGATAATGGTATTTGGTTTGCGGATCTGAAGAATAATAAGACTCCTATATTTGAGGTAAAGACCGACAACTTTGGCGCAGCCGGATTATGGGCGGCTAATGGCGATACCTATACGATCTCTTCCGAAGGAGCTTTTGAATTCAAGACCTTGGAAGAACCTGCCGCTCCAACTGAAACAGGTACTTTCTTGATGTGTTCGAATCCGAATACATTTACGATTACCTTGAAACAATCTGCTTATATATTGACAGCGGATGGAACCTCTTTCGAGCAAGAGGCAAACCCGGAGATCAAGCCTTTCCAAAGCTTTGTCTTGACAGACGCCAAGACATTGAGTACGCTTCGCTCTTTACGTATTGGCGATGGCGTGGTTACGGGTAACCAGACGATCGAGCCGGTAGATGGTTATTACGTGACTACCGATCGTGGCGCTATCGTGATCCACACGCCGGAGCCTATGGACGTGGTGATCATCGGAATGAATGGCAAGGTCGCTTATCGTGGCGAGGTTACGGACGGACAGCGGATCATGGTTCCTTCGGGCATCTATGCCGTGAACGGTCAATTAGTAAGGGTTAAATAACGATTAAAACAAAGATAAACATGAAAAAGAGTATATTAGCGATATTCCTTGCTGTCATCGCGATGGCACAGGTACATGCGCAAGATTCAGATTTACGTTCCGCCCCGGATCTTCCGACGTTCAAGGTGACATTGAATTATAGCTCGGCGAATACGGATCAAGGAACCATAACCAGTACGGTAGCCACAGGTTCCAAGGTGGCATATAATAGTAAACCCGTTTTCACGATCACGGCGAAGCCCGGATATGTCCTGTCGGATATAACGATGAATACGGCTACTATTGGCACGTTGCCGAGCGGTACTTTTCAAAATGATAATACGACCACTTATTCCTATACTTCCACCGCTTTAACCGGTAGTACGGAAATCAAGGCGGTGTTCAAGGCGAAAGAGCAGGTGACGGTCACGATCTCTCCTGAGTATGCCACCTTGGATGAGATAAGAGCGAAGGTGAATTTGCCCAAGGTTACTTTTGACCCGGTTATTACGGGGTATAAAGTACAATACAGGGAGGATGGCTCTGCTGCTTTGACGGATGAGCTACCCGAAAAGGCTGGACTTTATTATGTTGTCGTAACCAAGTCGGAGACTGATACGCAAGCCGCCATAAACAAGGAGATTCTATTCAAGGTACAACCGCCCCATACGCTTTCCTACTCGTTTGAGGAGGCGCAAGGATCTGTAACCGCTTCTATGGATGGCTCCACTATCGCTAATGGTGGTGAGATCGCTTACAATAAGCCAGCCGTATTGAAGATTACCTCCAAGCCCGGTTATGTGTTGAGCAGACTTACCGTAGATAATAATGAGGTGACTTTGCCGAAAGGAGCTTTTAATTCTTCTACGAATGAGACTTCCTATGCGGATTATACGACATCGGCGTTGACCGCTTCTACGGTTATTGACGTGCGATTTGCCGCGAAGAAAACCGTATCTGTAACAGCCAATCCATTATCTGCCACGAAGGATGAGGTTTTGGCTGGTAAGAATCTTCCGGTTATCACATTTACCCCCAATACGATAGCGGGGCAGAAGGTTCAATATAAGAACGCTTCCGGAGCTTTATCCGATAAACTTCCTGCGGCGGATGGTGTTTACACGATCGTCGCGACCAGTCCCGAGACCGCGGAATATGCCGCCTTGAAGGATGAGAACATGAAGTTCACGGTATCTAAAGCGAATGTATTAAATTATAACGTGGAAACGGCCGGACAAGGTACGGTTACCGCCAAGATGGGCTCTACGGACATGGCAAGCGGTAGCGAGATCATTAACGGGCAACCTGCCGTATTTACAATTATCGCTAACCCCGGATTTCTATTGAATAAGATTGTTGTGAATGGAACCGCGGTATCAGCCTTGCCAAAAGGTGCGCTTAATAAGGATAACACCATCTCTTATACCTATACGACCGCCTCGTTAACCGCCTCTACGACCTTGTCGGTAGGTTTCGCCGCGAAGAAAACGATTTCCGTGAGTGTAACAGGTTCTTCGGCGACAAAAGACGAGATCGTGGCCGGGAAGAATTTGCCGGTTATTAAGTTTACGCCGGAAATAGCGGGACAAGCGGCTCGATATCGTGCGGCCGATGGTTCGGAGACTTCCACGTTACCGCAGGTAGTCGGAGCTTATAAGATCGTCTTATTTAGTCCGGAGACCATGGAGTATGCCGCGTTAGAGGATTCCTCTAAAACGTTTACGATCCGTAATGCCAATACCTTGGCTTACGCTGTCGATGGTGGACAGGGCACGGTTACCGCCAAGATGGACAACAAGGACATCATGAGCGGTGGTGAGATCGCTTACGGTAAGCCCGTCATTTTCTCGATCGTATCGAATGCCAACTATAGGCTAGGGGCTATTAAGCAAGGCTCTTCGGACGTGGATATCTCGAAGATCAAGGGAACGTATGCTAATGGAAATACCTCTTACACGTACACGACTCCTAATCTGATGAGTGGCGATAGCTATACCTTTGCGTTCGTCTCCAAGGATACGGTGAGGTTCGTGGCTAACAACCTTGTCCAGACGGTCGGCTCCATCAAGCCGGTCACGGTAACAAGTGCTGTGGAGGATATCAAGATCGAATATCAATTGAGCGGTAAGGCTTGGGTTACGACATTGCCTTCCACGCTGGCTGTGGGTTCTTATAGGGCCCGTTTGAGCCGTGCGGAGGACTTGACATACCGTAGCCTCTCTGATACGGTTACGTTAGTGGTGGAGAGTAAGAAAGAGGTGGAGAGTTTGGTGTTACCTACTCCGGGTCGTATTGAGGAAGGACAGGCTTTATCGGCGTGTACCTTGATCGATGGTACTTCTTCCGGATCATTTATCTGGAAAGCTCCGAACGAGATCGCTTCTCCGGATAAGAAAAAGTACGACTTGATATTCGAACCGAATGATCCTGTTCACTATGCGGCTAAAGATACGTTTATAACCTTGAACGTAATTCCTGTTTATTCTATGAATGTTACCGCCGGTAATTTCGGTACTGTCATCTTGGAGGGGCGTACCGCAAATGATAAATACGCGAGAGGCTCGGTTTTGAAAGCGACAGCCGTCGCGGATAAGAATTACCGGTTTACCGGCTGGAGTGATGGGAATACATCGGCTACACGGGAGTTGCAAGCGAATGCGAACTTGGATATCGTAGCCCGTTTTGATCCAGTCCTTTATGGCGTGACGTTTACGGATCCGATGAATGGTTCCTTGAAGGTCTTCGCGAATGGCGTGGAGGTGAAGAATGGTGCTGAATTTTTACAGGGGACCTTATTGACTATCACGGCGACTCCGGATGCGGGCTATATGGTTCAGTCCGTGAAGGTGAATGGGGCTTTGGTGAATAACGGTTCTTATACTTTGACACAAGCCGCTGATATATCGGCCGATTTCCTGCAAAAAGAACCGGATAAACATTTGGTCAAGGTTGGAGAGTTGAAGAATGGTAGCGTGAATCTGATCGAGGTGGATACGAAGGCACCTGTTACTCCCGGTGAGGCTATCTCTGAAGGTGTGAAAGTGAAGGTGATAGGAAATGCGGATTATGGCTATGAGCTGGCTTCCGTGAAAGTGGAAGGTGCGAATTATAATGAGGCTGATGGCTCATTTATGGTTGGGACCGGAGATGTTACGGTGAACGCGAGTTTCCAATTGGTGAAATATCAAATAACCTCGGCGTTGAGTATTCCCAATGCGGGTAAGGTCGTGTTGAAAGACAAGGCAGGCAAAGAGGTGGCTTCCGGTTCAAAGGTTCCTTATATGACTCAATTGACCGCTTCTGTTGAGACGGAAACGGGATATCGTTTTATGAATATGATGGTGAACTCTTCCGAGATCAAGGATGGAGACGTATTCACCGTTTCCGGCCCTATGGTTGTTACCACTAATTATGTGGAGAAGAAAGACTTGGCCTCGCTGATTGATAAGACGACGCAAACGGTAGTCTATAATAAGCAATACCGGAATTTCGAGGTTAAGATTACGGGCTATTCCGGTTTGGACTTTAAGGTCGCATATTCCCGGAGTGGGGTAGAAATGACAGAGAATCCTAAATCGGCCGGAACTTATAAAGTTCGGATTACCCGTGGCGAGGATGATTTATTTAAAGCCGTGGATGTAACTGCCGAGCTGATTATCAAGAAGGCTGGTATGGCATTGCTGGAAGTACCGACTATAGGAGGGGATAATTATGAAAAGGTTGATGCTAAACTTACTCAAGACTTCGAGGATGTGGAATGGAATCCTTCTACACAAAAATCGGCGCTTCGTGCGAATGTGACCGGAATCCCGACAAAGGATCAGGTAAATATTCTGCGCTTTACCCCACTTGACAAGAGTAATTATGAATCGGTAGATTATTCAATGCCGGTTGGTGAAGTAAAAACGTTTTCTTTAAGTGCCTCAAATACGGAGGTTACGAATGGAGGCTTGGTTATTAGCGATTATTCGGAAGTTCCGGAGAATACGGTTTTAAAGTTGCGAGCGGTAGCTCCTAGCGAGAATCAGCGTTTTGATTCTTGGAGTGATAATGTCTCAAGCGCCGATAGAAAGAACCCAGAGATAACGGTTACTTTGGCGGCTGATGCGACATACACCCCGAATTTTGTGGATAAACCTAAAATAACGGCGAACCCTTCAGATTTGGAGTTTGTTTATAATGGTTCCGTAAGGCTTGTGGAATTGAAAGACATTTTGAGCGGTAGTTATCCGACAGATGTAAATATTAAATATTCAAATACGGATGGATCGGTTGCTACCCCATTGAACGCAGGTACTTATCTTGTGACTGTAACACGTACCGGGGATGAGAACTGGCGATCTTTCGAGGCAACCAAGAAATTAGTGATAAAGAAAGCGAAGGTCGTAAAGGTAGTGGCTCCTACCGCATCTACGATCACGGAAGGTCAGTCCTTGTCGGAATCCCTATTATCCGGTGGTGTTGCGAAAGGTGCCGATGGGACTACCATATCCGGTAAATTTGAATGGGCTGACGCATCAGCTATATTGAAACCCGGCAATAGCCAGAAAAAGGAAGTGATCTTCACGTCGTATGATCCAAATTATGAGGATGCGACTACGGAAGCGGAGGTTACGGTGAAAAGTTCGGATGCGTTAGTTGTCACGTTCGCTCAACCGGAAAATGGTTCTTTGAAAGTCTATATGTTGAAGGGTGAGGGCGAGAAGACCGAGATAACGAGTGGAACCGCTGTGGCGAAAGCGACTAAGCTAATCATTGAGGCGGAAGCCAATCCGGATTATGAATTGGCCGTTATTCAAATAGGCGAAGAGAAGTATACGACTTCGCCTGTAGAGATTGAAGTCGATAAGTCCTTGGCTATTATGGCAGAGTTCAAGCCGGTTTCTACACCTCCGGGAACAGATGTGGCTGTTACGGGAGTTTCTTTGAATATCACGTCCAAGGCATTGGCCGTAGGTGAATCTTTTGCCTTGCAAGCGAAAGTTACCCCTAATAACGCCACGATGAAAACTGTCTCTTGGAGCAGCAGCGACGAGACGGTGGCTACTGTTGACGCGGATGGTGTCGTTACCGCGCTGAAGATCGGTACCTGCAAGATTACCGTGGCTACCGATGATGGAAACAAGACGGCGTCTTGTGTGGTAACTGTCTCCGGCACGGTAGGTATCGAGCAAATCATCAACGATCATCAAATCTATTGCGAGCGAGGTGCGATAACCGTTCATCCGGCCCGTCCAATCTCGATCCGTATCATAGCGGTGACTGGAGTTAGCCTGTATGGCGACTCAATTATCGGAACTACCCGCATCCCGGTATCGACAGGAATCTATCTGATAGAGATCAACGAGAATGGCAAGCGTATAACAGTGAAAGTAAACGTTCGCTAACAACCTTATTTTAAGAAACTAACCCTTGAGTCTTTAATGTTGGGGAAGGCCGCTAGGAATACTCAGTTCCGGCGGTCTTCTTTTTTATCATTGTATATGTACGAATAGCCTTTGTTAGAGTTGTAGAGGTTAAATATTCTAAAACCCTTTCGGCTTACTTATTTTATTCGTTCTTTTGCAAGAAAATTGGGAGGTGTGTTCTCTGTACGCATCTCCTTAATTTATTTAACGTTAATAAGTGAGAGTCTGATGGCTGAAAATAAAAAAGTTAGTTCTGTTTCTTTCTTTAACTCCCGGCTTACGTCTGTTATTAGTATCTCCTTGGTACTATTCTTGCTAGGACTCATTCTATTGATAGGGATGTTGGGTAATAAACTCTCCGTTTATGTGAAAGAGAACTTATCTTTCTCCATCGTGCTGAAAGATAACCAAAAAGAAACTGAGATAAAGAAAATGCAGAAGAGCTTGGATGCTCTTCCTTTTATAAAATCAACCGAGTATATATCGAAAGAGCAAGCTGCGAAAGAGTTGGAAGAAGAACTGGGCGAGAATCCGGAAACCTTCTTAGGCTTTAACCCTTTACAGGCCTCGATTGAGGTGAAACTGCATTCGGAGTACGCCAACCCCGATAGCCTCCAAGTGATAGAGAAGAAGATTAGAAACTATACGTCGGTCTCGGAGCTGCTTTACCGAAAGGATATGATGGAGATGGTCCATAATAATATGAAGCGGTTGGGCTTGATCCTGCTAACCTTGGCTGCGGTACTGATGATTATCTCGTTCGTGTTGATCAGTAATACGATCCGCCTGTTGATTTATTCCAAACGATTCTTAATTCATACGATGAAGCTAGTGGGGGCTACTTCCGGCTTTATACGTAGGCCTTTTGTGAAATATAACATAGTAAGTGGCATTTTCGCCTCTATCTTGGCAATATTGATGCTAACCGGAGCGTTATATTATTTGCAAAATGAATTGAAAGGTTTTATCCAGATATTGGATATGCAAACATTATTATTGGTTTATGTGGCAGTGTTTGCTTTAGGTATTGTCTTGTCCGTGATCGCGACCATTTTTGCCGTGAATAAATATTTGCGGATGGGGGGCGATAAGTTGTATTATATTTAATGTACGAATAATAAAGAGTTGAGAAAGATGGCTAAAAGAGATTTTGCTTTCGGAAAAGAGAATTTTATACTGATTGCGGTAGCGGTTGCCTGCATCGTGCTTGGTTTCATATTGATGAGTGGTGGAGGTTCCGGGGATAATACGTTCAATCCCGATATATTCAGCGCCCGCCGTATCGTGGTAGCTCCGGTGGTTACGGTTATCGGTTTCGTGATGATGATTTTTGGAATCTTGAAGAATAGCAAAGATAAAGAAGTAACAGAATGAGTTGGTTTGAGGCCTTGATACTGGGTATCGTACAGGGATTGACCGAATATCTGCCGGTGAGCAGTAGCGGTCATTTAGCGATTGGCTCAGCTTTGTTTGGTATAGAGGGAGAGGAGAATCTTGCGTTTACGATCGTCGTGCATGTGGCGACCGTATTCAGTACGTTAGTGGTTTTATGGAAGGAAATCGATTGGATATTCCGTGGTTTGTTTAAATTTCAGATGAACGCGGAGACGAAGTATGTGATTAATATCTTGATTTCCATGATTCCGATCGGGATCGTTGGGGTATTCTTTAAAGATACGGTAGAACAAATCTTTGGATCGGGTTTATTGGTCGTTGGTTGTATGCTGCTATTGACGGCGGCTTTGCTGGCATTTTCGTATTATGCCAAACCACGCCAGAAAGAGTCGATCTCGATGAAAGACGCTTTTATTATCGGTCTGGCTCAGGCTTGCGCCGTGATGCCGGGTTTGTCACGTTCCGGATCAACGATCGCTACCGGTTTGTTATTGGGAAATAATAAGGCGAAACTGGCCCAGTTTTCTTTCTTGATGGTAATACCTCCGATCTTGGGAGAGGCTTTGTTGGATGTGATGAAGATGGTGAAAGGTGAAGATGTGGCCGGGAGCATTCCCGCGTTATCATTAGCGGTAGGTTTCGTGGCCGCTTTTGTTTCCGGTTGCGTGGCCTGTAAATGGATGATCAACATCGTGAAAAAGGGGAAACTGATTTATTTCGCTATCTATTGCGCGATCGCGGGATTGGTGACAATTGCTTGTACATTACTGAAATAAAGAATGGATTTTATAGCTGGAGAGATTTTATATTTTAATAAACCGCTAACGTGGACTTCTTTTGACCTAGTTAATAAATTTCGCTATAAGCTAAGTCGGAAACTGAAGGTAAAGAAGATTAAAGTTGGACATGCGGGGACACTGGATCCCTTGGCTACAGGTGTGATGATCGTTTGTACCGGAAGGGCTACGAAGCGGATCGATGAGTTTCAATATCAGACGAAGGAATATATCGCTACGTTGAAGTTGGGAGAGACTACCCCATCTTTCGATTTGGAGAAAGAGATAGACGCCGTGTATCCCACGGAACATATAACCCGTGAGCTCGTGGAGGAGGTTTTAAAGACATTCGTGGGTACGATCCAACAGATTCCCCCGGTGTTCTCCGCTTGCAAAATCGAAGGTAAACGTGCTTATGAGCTAGCCCGGAAAGGAGAGGAGGTTGAACTAAAATCCAAGACATTGGTTATAGACGAACTGGAGTTGCTGGAGTGTGATTTGCCTGTTATAAAGATACGGGTGGTATGTAGCAAAGGTACCTATATTCGTGCGTTGGCTCGTGATATCGGGAAGGCCTTGGATTCCGGCGCTCATTTGATTGGATTGGAACGGACTCGCATCGGAGAGGTAACCTTGGATATGTGTATGTCTCCGGAGGAGATCGATGATTTCTTAGAGAAGAATGTGGTAAAAATAGAAGAAGAAAAATAAATAGAGTGCATTATGAAGCTTTCGAAATTCAAATTTAACTTACCGTCGGAATTAATCGCTTTACATCCGGCGAAGAACAGAGATGAGTCGAGGTTGATGGTCGTTCATCGTGATACGGGGGAGATCGAGCATCGCGAATTCAAGGATATTCTAGACTATTATGGAAAAGGTGACGTGTTTATCTTTAATAACACGAAAGTGTTCCCCGCTCGCTTGTACGGTAACAAGGAGAAAACAGGGGCACGTATCGAGGTGTTCTTGTTGCGCGAGCTGAACGAGGACTTACGTTTGTGGGACGTATTGGTGGATCCGGCTCGTAAGATCCGTATCGGTAATAAGTTATACTTTGGCGAGGATGATTCCATGGTCGCGGAGGTAATTGATAATACGACTTCGCGGGGTCGTACGCTCCGTTTCTTATATGACGGGAACCACGACGAGTTTAAGAAGGCTTTGTATGCCTTGGGCGAGACTCCGCTGCCTAAGTATATCGAACGTGAGGTGGAACCGGAAGACGAGGATCGTTATCAGAATATTTTCGCCGCGGAAGAAGGTGCGGTTGTGGCTCCTGCCGCGGGATTGCATTTTAGCCGTGAGTTGATGAAACGTTTGGAGATTAAGGATTGCCAGTTCGCTTTCTTGACATTGCATTCGGGCTTGGGTAATTTCCGTGAGATCGACGTGGAAGATTTGACAAAGCATAAGATGGATTCTGAGCAAATGGTCGTAAATGCCGATGTAGTGGATATCGTGAACAAGGGAAAGGATGAGGGGCACAAGGTTTGTGCGGTCGGAACTTCCGTGATGCGTGCGATCGAGACGGCCGTAAGTACGGATGGTCATCTGAAAGAGTTCGAGGGCTGGACGAATAAGTTTATCTTCCCTCCGTATGATTTCAGCGTGGCTACCAGCATGGTGACAAATTTCCACATGCCGTTGTCTACATTATTGATGATGACAGCTTCTTTCGGTGGTTATGAGTTGATCATGGACGCTTACGATATCGCTTTGAAAGAGAAATATCGTTTCGGTGCTTACGGCGACGCTATGCTAATCCTTTAATCCGGTTTCTATGGCGACAGCTTACCTTGGATTAGGTACGAACGTAGGTAATAAACGAGGAAATTTGGTGACAGCGGCGGCGCTGCTGGCTGAAAGGGTGGGAGATGTTCTTGCCCTTTCTGATATGTATGAGACGGAGCCTTGGGGATTTGAATCGGACAACACTTTCTTGAACGCCGTGATCGTTATGACGACGGAACTTTCCCCTATGGAATTATTAGACGCTACCCGTTTGATCGAGATCGAGATGGGACGTATCGAAAAAAGTGACGGTGCGTATCATGACCGTATCATCGATATCGATCTGTTAATGGTGGATGAGCAAATCTTGCATACGGAGCGGCTGACGTTACCGCACCCTCTGATGCACAAACGGTCGTTTGTTATGGAACCGTTGGCAGAAGTAGCTCCGTTGGTGAAACATCCTGTGTTTGGCAAGACGATGCGTGAACTTTTATCCGAATTATAAGTTTTAATTATGAACTACGAGATTTGAGTTATGAATAAAGAAATTAATAAAGCGATGACGCAAGGGATCGTTTTCAAGAAAGCGAAAGGCGAGGCGACGGATCCGAGTGGTAAGAAAATCAAGTTCTCTGATTTCCTGAAAGGGACACATGGCTCTGATTCAGCGAAATGGAAGGCTGGCTTTAAATATAAAAAAGCCTTACGTAATTCCAAAAAGAAGAAATAATTCTCAACTTTCAACTTTCAATTCTCAATTATTGCGTATCTTTGCGAATGAATTGACGTGGATAGATTTGTATTGCTTGCAACCACGGGAAAAAATGCTAAAAACATATCCTTTTCGTTGCCGTCCGGCAGAAAAATCCTTCCAAGTTCAATTCAGTTGTAGATTAGTAATCTTTTCAATTTAAAACGATGAGTTATTTATTCACCTCCGAATCGGTGTCTGAAGGGCACCCCGATAAAGTAGCCGATCAAATATCGGATGCTTTGCTGGATGAGTTCTTGGCGTATGACAAGAATTCGAAAGTTGCTTGCGAAACCCTTGTTACAACCGGACAGGTTGTCTTGGCTGGAGAAGTTAAATCAAGTGCGTATGTGGATGTGCAGGAAGTGGCACGTGGCGTGATCGAGAAGATTGGTTACACGAAAAGCGAGTACCAGTTTGAAGCGAAGTCATGTGGTGTGTTCTCTTCTATCCATGAGCAGAGTGGCGACATCAACCGTGGCGTAGAGCGTGCGGATCCCTATGAACAGGGTGCCGGCGACCAAGGTATGATGTTCGGTTATGCTACTAATGAGACTGAGAATTACATGCCTTTGGCGTTGGACTTATCTCATAGTTTATTATGGGAATTGGCGAAGATCCGTAAGGAAGAACCGGATTTGATGCCTTATTTACGTCCGGACGCTAAGAGTCAGGTTACGATTGAATACGATGATAACGGTAAGCCGTTGCGTATCGATACGATTGTGGTATCCACGCAGCATGATGAGTTTATCGGTCCGAAAGGTATTTCACAGAAGGAAGCGGATGAGGCTATGCAAAAGAGGATCGCCTTAGACGTGAAGAAGATATTGATACCTCGTGTGAAGGCTCAATATCCGGCTCATGTACAGGCTTTGTTTAATGATAATATCATTTATCACGTGAACCCGACCGGTAAGTTCGTGATCGGTGGTCCTCACGGTGATACCGGTTTGACCGGTCGTAAGATCATCGTGGATACATACGGTGGCAAAGGCGCTCATGGCGGTGGTGCTTTCTCTGGAAAGGACCCATCCAAGGTAGACCGTTCGGCTGCTTACGCCGCTCGTCATATCGCTAAAAATATGGTTGCCGCCGGTGTGGCGGATGAGATGCTGGTACAGGTGTCTTATGCGATCGGTGTGGCTAAACCGATGAATATTTTCGTGAATACTTTTGGCCGTGCGAAGGTGAATATGACAGACGGAGAGATCGCCGCTAAGATCTGGGATATCTTCGATATGCGTCCGAAAGCGATCGAGGAGCGTTTGAAATTGCGTAACCCGATTTATTTCGAGACCGCTTCTTATGGTCATATGGGACGCAAGCCCCAGACGGTGACGAAGACATTCTCTTCCCGTTATTTGCAGAAGCCGGTTATTTGTGATGTGGAGTTATTCACATGGGAGAAGCTTGATTATGTAGATAAGATTAAGGATGTGCTCGGGCTATAAAATAGATGGGGCGTAAACGGCACTCGTCTTTTTATGCAGTATAGTGCTTCAAGCGCCAACGAATATATACTTCAAATGCCAACGCATATATACTGCGTTGGCATTTGAAGTATATATTCGTTGAAGTAGGGATTCTTTCCGCTAAAATAAGATCTTTAAGCTATCCCTCCTCTTCCTGCATCTCTACCTCTTTTACCTTTCGGAACAGGTCGGACGCAAAGATGAAATCGTTCAACGCTTGGTTATTGGAGGTGATTACCTGTTCTTTTGTCCCTTGCCATTCCTTCACACCTTCCTTGATAAAGATGATATTATCACCAATATTCATCACGGAGTTCATGTCGTGGGTATTGATAACGGTCGTCATATTGTACTCTATCGTAATGTCGTGAATCAAATCATCGATCAATAAAGAAGTCTTGGGGTCTAGTCCGGAGTTCGGCTCATCGCAGAACAGATATTTAGGATTCAAGGAGATCGCTCTTGCGATGGCGGCACGTTTCATCATACCTCCACTGATCTCGGAAGGATATAGATGCCCGGCCTCGGACAGGTTTACACGTTCCAAACAAAATTCCGCACGTTTCCTGCGCTCTTTCGTTGAGTCTTTAGAGAACATATCTAAAGGAAACATTACGTTTTCCATTACCGTCATGCTGTCGAATAAAGCGGAACCTTGGAACAACATACCCATTTCCCGGCGTAGCATATTTAACTCATGCTTGTTCATCGTGATCAAGTCTCTGCCGTCATATAATATCTGTCCGGTGTCTGGTTTCATTAACCCGATGATATTCTTGATCATTACCGTTTTACCCGAACCGCTTCGTCCGATGATCAGATTCGTCTTACCATCCTCGAACGTCGTACTTATATCTTTCAAGACGGCACGTCCATCGAAAGACTTCGTTATATTCTTAACTTCGATCATTTTTAAGTAAGCATTAAATGGGTTAATATTACGTCGGCAAGCAAAATCATGATGCTGCTCATGACCACGGCATTCGTACTTGCCTTACCTACCTCTAGGGCGCCTCCCTTTACGTTATAGCCAAAATAGGCGGCGATGGATGAGATGATGAACGCATATACTACGGATTTGATAATAGAATACCAAATGTAAAACTCGTTGAAGTAGAATTGCAAACCGTACTCGAACGAGGAAGGAGTCATTCCCGTACTCGTTGAGTAACTGGCGAATATGCCGCCCATGATACCGGTGAACATACTGAAGATAACCAATACCGGAATAAAGATCATCAAACCGAGCATTTTCGGAAGGATCAGGAAATTGGCGGAATTAACACCCATGATTTCCATGGCGTCTATCTGCTCGGTGACTCGCATGGTCCCGATCTCGGAGGCGATATTACTGCCTACTTTACCCGCTAGGATGAGTGCCATGATAGAGGAAGAGAATTCCAGCAAGATAATCTCACGGGTGGTATAGCCGATCGTAAACTTAGGAATCAAGGGGGAACTGATATTCAAGGAGATCTGGATGGCGATAACCGTACCGATAAAGACCGAGATGATTATGACAATCCAAAGAGAATCCACGCCTAGCTTGTATATCTCTTTGATCAATTGCTTAAAGAACATACTCCACCGGTCTGGAAGTGTTATACTCTTCATCATCAGTAGGGTATACTCACCCATTCTGTGTAATGCTTTATTCATTTTTATCTTGTCTTGATAAATTTCTGATTTCAATTTGCAAAGATAGCGTAAAATCCACTAATAACCATATAACATCTTAGAAACAAGATTGGTTTTATTTACAACAGGTATGAATATTCTGTGTTTTTTGGTACTTAAATGATGTTTTTTTTGTGTGTTAACATATTTTGCATGTAAATATTGGTTTAATTGTTGTTTTTTTATTTTATCTTTACAAAAAAGGTTTTATTTGTTGACTTGATAAAATTTGATTGTTATGAAGAATATTAAATCATTAAAGATCGAGGGAGCTAGAATCTTGAAGAAACAAGAGATGAAAGAGGTCTCGGGCGGTACATCACAGTGCTGCTATTCAGATGGTATGTGGACTTCTACTTGTGGTGGTTCATGTGATGTTTGGTGTAAGCAGCTTTATGAACCAAATGCTTATTGCATGTGATGCATAAAGCTCTATCCAGTTTAATTTTTTATTGATAAAAATGATGTTATGAAAAAACTGTTTCTGTTATTGATGATTTTCTTTTCTTGTAATAAGCTTGAAAAGGATATAGAATTAGTTCAATTCAATTCACAAGCAAATTGTGTTGAAAAAGAGTTTTTATTGGAAGATATTGCTGATGTCTCTTATGTGTTTTTTAAAATGGATAAAGATGGAGCTGTTTTCCGAGGTAAACCACTCCATATTACTCAAAATACGGTCGTAATGTTTGATTTTCCAACAGGTGATTTTCATTTGTTTGATTTGAGGGGGAATTTGGTCTCTTGTTTTAATCATAAAGGAATGGGCCCCGATGATTACATGAGTGTTATTAGTGCCTTTGTTGACGAAAGAAAAGACGAACTTTATGTCGTAGAGAAAAATAAAATCAAAATATATAGTAAAACGGGTACATTTATTCGAACTTTAAATTTACCTAAAGATGCATGGGTGTATGAAGCTGTAGACTATGATGATAGCTCAATTTTGTTGGTGGATAACTATGAACGAGCAACCGGAACTTATGCTGATTTAGCGAACACTGATGCTGATACTTATATGGAGCCATTCGTGCGTATTTCCAAAGAGGATGGACGTGTCATCGAGTATATAACTGTACCAAAAGATTTTTCGGTAGATATGACAGCACCTTTTCAGGTGGGTGAGAGAACTATGAAAATTGGTGGGCCGCTTTATCGCATAGTTTCAAACAAAGATGGCTTTTTATTGTCCAATCCGGAAATAGATACATTATTCCTTTTTTCAAGAGAAGAGAAGTTGAGCCCAATATGGGTACATAATCCATCTGTGAAGGATATGGAAACAAAGAACTATCTAAATGCTTATGTGGAAGCTGGAGGCTATCAATTTTTTGAAAAAGTAACATTGAAAGTAGAAAAGACCCCACCTCTTCCTTCTGTAGCCTTGCTATTTGAATCAAAGACAAATACCTTTTTTCGTCAAAAGGTTATGATGAAAGATTTTGAGGGAGAGATCATTCCAATAACTCCTGAAATTATTCAACGGACAAGAAATGCGTATGTGGGGCATGTGATGCTTTCGCTTCCAAAATTGAAGGAAGCTCTTGAGGCCGGTCGTTTGAGTGGCAGGTTGAAAGAAATTGTTTCTGCCTCAAGCGAAGAAGGTAATGATATATTGATGTTACTTCATTTTAAGCATTGACATAACAGGTTGTTTAAGATTCAAAAAGAGGAACTGTTTGTTTTGTTACTAAAGTAATTTTGATGATTATGGATGATATATTTGTACGATATTTGAAACTTTTGGGTGTGAAATACACGAAAAAGTATGCAAAAGAATTGTGTGAATCTAATCCGAATAAAAATAATCTATATGGATTGTCTTCTTTGTTGGATAAATATCAAGTGGATAATGAAGGATTGTTACTTGATAGATCAAAATCATCGCTGTCTAAAATAGATCCTCCTTTTGTCGTTGAGATGAAAGAAGGCTTTGGAATTGTGCTTGAAAAGGATGCCGAGAAAATAAATTTGCTGATATCAAAAAAGAAGAAAACGATAAGTTGTGATGAATTTGTTAAAAATTGGTCGGGAGTCGTTCTAATAAGTGAGATTAACGAAAAATCAGGAGAACCTAATTATAGCGAAAATAGGAAGACTTCGTTGTTGAGTATATTTGAAAAATGTCTTTTTGGGACATCGTTAATTTTGTTCTTGTTGTTTTGTGGTATTGAAAATGGATTGTTTAGTGAGTGTGGATTGGTTTTTTCTTTGCTTTTGAATATAATAGGTTTTTGTGTATGCTGGTTGCTTATTGATAATCAAATAGATTCTTCTCGTGGATATATAGATAGTCTTTGTCCTTTATTGGGAGGAGGAAAAGATTGTAATCATATCTTGAAATCAGATGCATCTAGATTGTTTGGATATATAGCATGGAGTGAAATTGGAATAAGTTTCTATATTTCCAATTTATGGTTGATTTTTTGTTTTACGAATCTCTATGCTTATTTGTCTGTTATTTCTGTGTGCTCATTATTGTTTACTTTTTGGAGTGTATATTATCAAAAATATGAAGCGAAGGAATGGTGCTTTTTATGTTTGCTAGTGGTCTTTTCTTTGTGGTTGCTGTTTGTTAATAATCTTGTTTTTGGGTTGATTAAGATACCAAATTTTAAGGGAGGGGATTTGATTTCTGTATTATGCATATATCTTATACCTTTGTTTTGCGTTCATTTATTACTGCCTGTTTTTATGAAATTTTCAAAATTAACGGAAGTGTCTAGGCGATTTAAGCAGTTGAAATCTGATGAGGATATATTTAGAAGTTTATTGAAATCATCGAGGAAATATGTGATAGATAAGTATCTTGGTATTTTTTGGGGGGATTTTGAGGCTAAAAATACAATTACTGTTATTTCAAATCCTTATTGTAAACCTTGTGGAGAAATACATTCTAGTTTAAAAGCGATGTTGGTAAATACTGGAGCGAAGTATAATATTCAATATATTTTTGTAACATATAATCAGACTCTGGAAAAGAGTATTGCTCTTTTTATGGCCATGAGCCAAAATCTAAGTCCTTCAAAATTTGATGCTTTCTTAGATGATTGGTTTTCTTCTGATGACAGGAAGAAGCAAGATATAATGAATAGAAAATATTTATTTAATTTTAATGATGAATGTTGGTTGGAGAATATCAAAGATCAGAAAAAATTCGCAAAGTCTGTAGATGTAATGGCCACCCCTACTTTGTTTTTTAATGGATATTTATTACCGGATAAATATGATGTGGAGGATTTAGTTGAGTTTTATGATGTTGATGTAGATTAATTGTAGTAATATATGCTAAGTGAACAGTTGATAAATAGACTAATATCTTCATTAGATGGCGATTTTCCGTTAGGATTGACTTATGGGAAAATGGGAGTTTGTATCTGTTTTTACCAAATGGAACGATTAGGGAAAACGAATCAATATAGAGTGATAGGAGATAAAGTCTTGGATGATGTGTTAACGGAAATTTCTTCTGTTGAATCCTTGAATCTGGAAGAAGGATTGGCTGGAATTGCTTTAGGATTAATCTTTTTAGTGAGGAGAAAATATATTGAGGCAAATTTGAATGAACTGTTAGTCGAGGTGGATGATTTAATTTATAAATATTTGATATTTCATGAAAATAAGAGTATTATTCCTGTTAAAGATATCTTAGGTTATATTTACTATTTTAATATACGTTTGGAGGAGATTTCTAGTGAACAGGATCAATTAGTATTTAAAGATGTAATAGCTTATTTAGTTGAGTGCTTGTACGAGAATGTCGATGAAAACATCTTTAATGATTATGATAAGTTTTCAGTCTATTATTATCAACAGCCTTTGTTGTTTTTTATTTTTGCAGGTTTGTTAGAAAAAGGAATTTATACTTCAAGGATTTTTTATATTCTTAACGAATGGAAAATAAGGTTGATAACTCGAATTCCTTTATTGCATATGAATCGCTTATATCTGTTATGGGGTATGTTGGCTATTAAGCCGTTTCTTAAGGATACGGATTTTATTCAGTATGTTGATCGGATAAAACGCAGTGTGGATATTAAATATTTAATAGAAAGAGAAATAAATGCTAAGGATATATTTGTTAGTAATGGGTATTCTTTGCTATTTGTCTTATTGAAATGGATTGATAAAAAATATCCTTTATATAGCTTTGCTTATGATGAAAATCAGATTATTAATAGAATTAGAACATCTCCTGCTTGGAAGGACTTGCAGGAGATCCCCTCGTTTTACCGGATTCATAGAGGATTGCTAAATGGATTCTTAGGAGTTGATTTGCTCCTTTTTTCAAATGAAATGTTAGATAAATAGGCTTTTGCGTATGAAAAGAAATTTTTTAGACGTTACTTTCTTAATCCCTGTTAGGGTCGATTCTTTGATTCGACTTGAAAATTTATTGTTGACTGTAAGGTTTATAAAAAAAACAATTTGATACTCATATAATAGTGTTAGAAACCGCTCCATATCCTAATGGGATCATTCAGCTTTTATTGGGGGGAGATGTTGATTATATGTTTGTACAAACTGACGATCCTATTTATCATAAAACAAAGTATTTGAATTTATTAACAAAGGAGGCTACTACTAATATAGTCTCTATATGGGATGCAGATATTATTATTCCTTATGAACAAATGGTAATGGCTGTTGAATCTATTAGGATAAATGATTATGATGTTGCATATCCTTATGATGGAGAGTTTTTAGATACTTCTTTCATTTTGAGAAAACATTATTTTATTAATCATGATATAGGTTTCTTATTAGCGAATAAGGGGAAAATGAAATTGCTTTATACTTTTGAAGGTATAATTGGTGCAGTTGGTGGAGCTGTTTTTGTAAAAAGAGAAAAGTATGTTTTTTCGGGCATGGAAAATGAAGATTTTTATGGTTGGGGGTTAGAGGATGGAGAGCGACATTATCGTTGGCTAGGATTTGGGTTTAGGATTTATCGTTCTTCTGGTTGCCTTTTTCATTTATCGCATCCAAGAGATATTAATGGAAGTTTTTATTCTGAGACACAAAAAATAAAAGCCTATCATTCTTTAAATGAGGTCGTGAATTATACGAAGGAGGAATTGATTGAAAAGTTTTCTATACAGTTCTAACTAGATGTTCATAATACTTTGATTACGCATGGTGAATTTTCCGGTATGTAATTACTCGGTCATGCGGATCGCTTTATTTATATGGGAGATCGTTGGACGCCGGAGAACGCTATAGACGGGCGTTATATCTGGCTTCCTATCCGATTCGAGGGGGAGCAACCCGTGATCGAGTGGCAATCTGAGTGGAGTTATTAAATTCTCTTATCGCTTTTTTGCGAATGTATGTGATGTAGATCTGCGGATTATCACGTACATTCGCGTTAAATTTTTAAGTAGCTTATGTCAGACGAACAACGAATGGTGCTCCGTACGGAGGACTTGGTAAAGAAATATAGGACGCGTACGGTCGTGAATCATGTATCGATTAACGTGAAACAAGGGGAGATCGTTGGTTTGCTTGGTCCGAACGGAGCGGGAAAGACGACCACCTTTTATATGACAGTAGGTTTGGTCACTCCTAACGAGGGTAAGATCTTCTTGAATGACATGGAGATTACGAAATTCCCGGTCTATAAGCGGGCTCGCAACGGCATTGGCTATCTGGCGCAAGAGGCTTCGATTTTCCGGAAAATGACGGTGGAAGATAATATCCGCTCGGTCTTGGAGATGACGGGACGTAGCGTTGAGTACCAAAAAGAGAAACTGGAAAGCTTGATTTCAGAGTTCGGTTTGAATAAGGTTCGTAAAAACTTGGGAGACCAGCTTTCGGGTGGAGAGCGGCGTCGTGCGGAGATTGCCCGCTGTCTGGCGATCGATCCGAAGTTCATTATGTTGGATGAGCCTTTCGCCGGTGTAGACCCGATCGCCGTACAAGATATCCAGACAATCGTGGCTCGCTTGAAACATAAGAATATCGGAATCTTGATTACCGACCACAATGTGTACGAGACATTGAGTATTTGTGACCGGGCCTATCTTCTGTTTGAGGGAAAAGTCCTTTTCCAAGGAACCGCCGAACAACTAGCTGAGAACGAGATCGTGCGCGAGAAATATTTGGGAAAAGACTTCGTGCTGCGTAAGAAAGACTTATAGCAGCCGTTTCAATCGCCTGTTTACCAGTATGAACAGCAGGAAAGATAAGGCGGCGATAAGACAAAAGTCCAAAAGATGCTCGGCGGGAATATCGCCTGTGATAAACTCGTTATTCTTGAGACGACTGTCCGACATCCCTATTACGGCGAAAGCATTATTGACAAAGTGGGCGAACACCGGTATCCAGATGCTCTTGCTCCAATAGAGTAGATAGCCGAAATAGGCTCCGAGTATCATCCGGGGCAAGAATCCGTAAAATTGTAAATGGAAGGCGCTAAATAGTATGGCGGCGACCCATATGATCGTATGAGGGTTGGAGGTCCATTTCCCGATCACTCGTTGCAAGGCCCCTCTGAACAGGAACTCCTCGGTTATCCCGGCCGTAACGGCGATAACGATAAGGTTGGCCAGGATTACCCAAACGCTATCGCTGGATAACAGGATCGTCGTCAGTTGTTCGGCGAGGGTTTCTTGCGCCCGCATCCATTCCTCGATAGGAGCCATAAACGCGGGTAACTCCATCTGCTTGTTGAGCAATCCTAGCAAATTGATAACCGGAGAAAATAAGAACATGCAAACTAAGGTGAGAATCCAGATCCTGCCGTCTGTGATTTTCTTGACTGATAGATAATAGCGGGGATTGTCACTACATGTCCAAGCCATGGCGATAGATGGTAGCAAAAAGGTACAGATCGCCGAGATGAACTGAATGAGCCTCATTAAATTAGCGTCTTGGGTTATATCAGCCTGTAAACCGTGGGGCGCGAGTAATAAGCCCGTGGATATAATAGATGATAAAACGGCTCCAGCCAATAAGAATAGCAGGAGGATCAAAAGTTGGATTACCGCTGGGCGGGTAGCATATATTCCTTTTATTCTCATAATGATTCATTCAAAGGGTAAATAATTGCCGCCAAATATAAACAAAAGAATAAAAACAGATCAAAATTTGCACGATTAAAAGAATAAGTCTAATTTTGCGACCTAAAATTCGATACGACTATTAATTAAATAAATCATTCAGAATGAACGTTTCGCTTAAAAACAATGATGCCGTAAGCGGTATCGTGAAATTAGAAATAGTGAAAGCTGACTATGCTGATCAGGTAGACAAGAGCCTGCGTAGCCTTCGTCAGAAAGCCAATGTACCGGGTTTCCGTAAGGGCATGGTTCCTATGGGCATGGTTAAAAAAATGTACGGAAAGCACGTGCTGGTAGAGGAGATAAACAAATTAGTTTCTGAGAATCTGTTCAAGTATATCCGTGAGAACGATTTGCATATCTTAGGCGAGCCGATGCCTAACGAGACAGAGCAAAAGCCGTTGGATTTCGATAAGGAAGAGGATTTCGAATTCTGTTTTGACGTGGCTTTGGCCCCGGAGATCAATATCGAGTTGAGCAAGAACGATAAACTTCCGTTCTATCAAGTCGCTATCGATGAGGAAATGCTAAATAACCAAGTAAATGCTTATCGCTCAAACTTCGGTTCTTACGACAAGGTGGACGAGGTTGAGGAAAAAGATATGGTAAAAGGTACGGTAGCCGAGCTTGAGAATGGTGCCCCGAAAGAAGGTGGTATCGTTGTGGAGGACGCTGTCTTGATGCCTATGTATATCAAGGATGAGGAAGAAAAAGCTAAGTTTATCGGTGCTAAAGTAAATGCCGTAGTGGTATTCAACCCGAATAAGGCTTACGAGGGCGCTGAGGCTGAGATCGCTTCTTTCTTGAAGATCGATAAGGAGAAAGTGGCTGAGACTACAGGCGACTTCAGCTTTGAGATCAAGGAGATCACCCGTCATAAAGACGCTGAGATGAACCAAGAGTTGTTCGACAAGGTATTTGGCGAGAACGTGGTTACCAGCGAGGAAGAATTCAAGAACAAGGTCAAGGAAGCTTTGGCAGAGCAATTCGCTCCTCAGAGTGACTTCAAGTTCTTGACAGACACTCGTGATATGTTGGTTGAGAGAGCTGGCGAGTTGAATTTCGCTGACGATTTATTGAAACGCTGGTTGCTTGCCGCTAACGAGAAGAATACGAAAGAGAAGATCGACGAGGACTTCCCTCAGATCCTTCAGGATTTGAAATATCAGTTGATCAAGGAGAACTTGGTTAAGAAGAACGGCTTGAAGGTTGAGGACGCAGACATCGAGAACTTCGCTAAACGTGTGGCTAAGGCTCAGTTCGCTCAATACGGTATGTTGTCTGTACCGGAGGACGTACTTGACAACTACGCTAAAGACATGTTGAAAAATAAGCAAACACTTCAGAACATCATTGACCGTGCGGTTGAGGAGAAATTGGCTGCTTGGTTGAAAGAGCAAGTGGAACTTGATGTCAAGGAGGTAACCGCTGACGAGTTCAACAAACTTTTTGAATAAAAAGATCTTTACTCGGCCTCTTAGGAGGTTGTTTTATATCAAAAAAGGGATTTCTCTCTAAAAATATCTTAGCGGATAGCGAAATAAATTGTTTCTTTCAGAAATTTATTTATAACTTTGTTTTTCCGTTAAGTCACAGAGGGAAATCCCTTTTTACGTCTTCTCGGTAAATAAAAGATAGGAGAAAATATGGAAGATTTTAGAAAGTATGCTACAAAGCATTTAGGTATGAGTGGTACGGCTCTGGATAGTTATATGAACATCTCCAGTAGCTATATCTCCCCGACAATTATAGAGGAACGACAGCTGAATGTCGCTCAAATGGATGTCTTCTCTCGGTTGATGATGGACCGTATTATTTTCTTGGGCACGCAAGTGGATGATTATACCGCTAACGTGATTCAAGCGCAGTTGTTGTATCTGGATTCCAGTGATCCCGGAAAGGACATCTCTATTTATATCAATTCGCCGGGTGGCTCTGTATATGCGGGCTACGGCATTTACGACACGATGCAGTTTATCTCCAGCGACGTATCTACGATTTGTACGGGTATGGCCGCCTCTATGGCGTCTGTCTTATTGGTGGCGGGAACCAAGGGAAAACGTTTCGGCTTGAAGCACTCCCGTGTAATGATCCATCAACCGCTTGGCGGCGTACAAGGACAGGCTTCGGACATCGAGATTACCGCTCGCGAGATCTTGAAGGTTAAGAAAGAACTGTACACCATAATCTCGGATCATTCAGGTAGACCCTATGAGGAGATCGAGCGCGATGGCGACCGTGATTTCTGGATGACCGCGGAGGAAGCGAAAAAGTATGGCATGATCGACGATGTTTTAACACGTAAATAACAAAAACAACAATAAGAAACTATGGCCAAAACAACAGGCGATACATGTACGTTTTGCGGCAGGAGTAGCCGTGATGTTAATTTGCTTATCAATGGGATCTCTGGTTGTATTTGCGATGATTGTGCCCGGCAGGCGTATGAGATCGTAAAGGAGCAGA
>ULRN01025663.1_pt1 | contig 56340 bp, 47 predicted proteins | sample 1955461 | NCBI WGS metagenome assembly ULRN01 (sample SAMEA4835683, study PRJEB28245) | human gut metagenome | biome: gut microbiome; material: fecal sample | place: Denmark | collected 2008 | reverse complement strand
TCCGAGTGCCTTTTTTGTATGAAAACCTCTTTATTTACAAGGTGTTTGAGCAAATGTTAACGGATTTTCGTGGATAGCAGTGAGTCAAGGACTATATAATCATTGGTTTTGGATGGTTTCGGCAATAAAAAACGAAAGAATTTGTTTCGTATTGCCGAGATTTATAGTATCTTTGCATATTGGAATCAAATATGAAAAATAATCTTTGAAGTATAAAAGTAAAAATATAAAAAAATATTATGTATAGAACAAATACATGTGGAGAACTTCGTCTCTCGGATGCAGGGAAAGAAGTTACACTCGCAGGATGGGTGCAAAGAAGCCGTAAAATGGGTGGTATGACATTTGTTGATCTTCGTGACAGATATGGCATTACGCAGCTTGTATTCAATGAGGATGTTGATGCGGAACTTTGCGGCATGGCAAATAAGCTGGGGCGTGAATATTGTATCCAGGTTGTTGGAACCGTAAATGAGCGTCAAAGTAAAAACAGCAAGATGCCTACTGGTGATGTGGAGATAATTGTGTCGGAATTGAATGTCTTGAGCGAAAGCGCAACACCACCTTTTACTATTGAAGATAATACTGACGGCGGTGATGATATTCGTATGAAATATCGTTATCTGGATTTGAGACGTCCAATAGTACGCAAAAATCTTGAATTGCGTCATCGTATGACTATTCTCATACGCAATTTCCTTGATGCACAGAATTTTATTGAGGTTGAAACTCCTATACTTATTGGCAGTACACCGGAGGGCGCAAGAGATTTTGTTGTGCCGTCACGTATGAACCCCGGTCAGTTCTATGCTTTGCCACAGAGTCCGCAAACATTGAAACAGCTTCTTATGGTAAGTGGTTTTGACAGATATTTTCAGATTGCCAAGTGCTTCCGTGATGAGGATTTGAGGGCAGACCGTCAGCCGGAATTTACACAGATAGATTGTGAGATGTCTTTCGTGGATCAAGACGATGTTATAAATCTGTTTGAGAATATGGCACGTCATCTCTTTAAGGAAATCCGTGGTGTCGAACTCCCTGAAAAATTACAGCAAATGACATGGCATGAGGCTATGCGCCGTTTTGGTAGTGACAAACCTGATTTGCGTTTCGGTATGGAATTCGTTGAACTTCAGGATGAATTGAAAAGCACAGGAGATTTCTCCGTGTTTAATGAGGCTGGATATATTGGAGGTATATGTGCGACTGGTTGCGCCAATTATACAAGAAAACAGTTGGATCAGTTGGCTGATTTTGTTAAAAAACCACAAATCGGAGCAAAGGGATTGGTTTGGGTTAAGGTAAATGAGGATGGAACAACAAAGAGCAGTATTGATAAATTCTACTCTGCTGATGTTTTTGCCAAAGTTGTTGAAAAGACGCAGGCTAAGCCTGGAGATTTAATACTTATCCTCAGTGGACAGAATGCGAACAAAACAAGAACTCAACTTTGTAGTCTTCGTCTTGAAATGGGTGATAGACTTGACCTTAGAGATAAAGACAAGTTTGAATGTTTGTGGATAGTTGATTTTCCGTTATTCGAGTGGAGTGATGAGGAACAAAGACTTATGGCGACACACCATCCATTTACGATGCCGAATCCTGATGATATACCATTGCTTGATGAACATCCGGAAAATGTTCGTGCAAAGGCATACGATTTTGTTTGTAATGGTATTGAAGTCGGAGGCGGTAGTCTGCGTATACACGATGGGAAACTTCAAGAAAAAATGTTCAAGATTCTTGGCTTTACGCCAGAACGTGCTATGGCACAGTTCGGATTCCTTATTAATGCATTCAAATATGGAGCGCCACCACACGCAGGACTAGCATTTGGTCTTGATCGTTTTGTATCTATTATGGCTGGTCTTGACTCTATTCGTGATTGTATTGCTTTCCCGAAAAACAATAGTGGACGTGATGTCATGCTTGACGCACCTTCTGTGTTGGATGACAAACAGTTAAAGGAATTGCAGATAAGTGTTGATTTAGGTCAAGAAAACGAGTAGCGGTAACAGATATTGCTTCTTTATGCCTAAATTTGACAGAAAAAGTAAAATGTTTAAAAATAAAAACATTATCTTTGCATTAAGTTTATAAAGTGATAAGTTTCAGGAACTTATTACAAACTTAAATTTGTATTATTATGGTAGAAAAGAAAGTAACAGAAAAGAAGGTTGCCAAGACAACAACGACCAAGAGAGCAATTGCGAGAAAAACTACAGCAAAAAAGACTGCTGAAACATTTATGATTAATGCTGAAAGCGTTGGTTTTAAGGCTGGTGACGTTTATCAGGCTCTCTCTGTAGCAGAAAATGCGCTAAGCGTAGAAGAAATTGCGAAGACGGCTAAAATTTCAAAGGAGAAAGTTCTGCTCGGTATGGGTTGGCTTATGAAAGAAGGTAAAATTAAAGGTGAAGAAAACAAATTTCTCTTGGCATAATCAAGAGTGAAGATATTGAGAAGGACTGGTTATATTTATATATTCCCAGTCCTTTTTTAAATGATATTATGAAATACGAACAAGACATTATTCGATTATTATATGAGGCTGGAGATGATGGACTTTCCGTGAAGAAGATGGTTATGCACGTATATAATCTTCATAATGGGTTGTTCGAAAAAGTATCATACCAAGTAATCCAGAAAGACATTATTGCTTATATTAAAAGAAATAATAAATCGAAAAATGGTTTACTTGAAAAAACGGGAAGGTGGGGATATTACAGGTTAAGTAGTAATATGTATAATTCTTTGCAACTTATGTTGGATTTTTCAGATTATGAAGAATCTGATAAAGGTGAGGACAAAAAGGATATAGACAGATCACTGTCCTTATTTTAGAAAGATTGATTTGACTAAAAACTAAAACATATTCTAATAATAAATACTTAAAAACAAATAATAATGAAAAAACAATATTTTCTTGGACTTGACTTGGGCAGTTCTTCTGTTAAGGCGTCACTTGTTGATGTTGAAACAGGAAAATGCGCCGCTACAACATCCTATCCGGGGCACGAGGCTCCTATTATTGCTATTAAAAGTGGCTGGGCAGAGCAGGATACAGAAATGTGGTGGAACAACTGTAAATTATGTATAAATAAAGTTAAAGAGATTGCAAATGCTTCTGGTGAAGATATAATATCTATAGGTATCTCATATCAAATGCATGGTTTGGTGTGTGTTGATAAAGATCTTAAGGTGCTTCGTCCGGCAATAATCTGGTGTGATTCAAGGGCTGTGCAATATGGAGATAAAGCGTTTAATGATTTGGGGGCAGGGATGTGTTTGGACCATTTGCTTAATTCTCCTGGAAATTTTACGGCGTCAAAACTTGCATGGGTAAAGAAAAACGAGCCGGAGATTTATTCTCAAATCTATAAGTTCATGTTACCGGGTGATTTTATCGCTATGAAATTAAGCGGTGTCGTAAATACAACGATTAGTGGTTTAAGTGAGGGTATTCTTTGGGACTTTAAGGAGAAAAAAACTGCTGATTTCTTGTTGGCATATTATGGAATTGATAAATGTCTTATGCCATATGTCGTTCCTACATTTTCCGTACAGTGTGTAGTATCAAAAAAAGCCGCAATAGAAACAGGGCTTAAGGAAGGTACGCCTATATGTTATCGTGCTGGTGATCAACCAAACAATGCCCTGAGTCTTAACGTGTTTAACCCGGGTGAAATAGCGTCTACTGCAGGGACATCAGGCGTAGTATATGGAGTCCTTGGAAATATTGGATATGATAAAAAAAGTCGTGTAAATACATTTGCCCATGTGAACTACACGCCTGAAAAAGAACGTTTAGGTGTTCTACTTTGCATCAACGGGACTGGTATACTTAATGCATGGATGAGAAGGACTATTGCGCCAGAAGGTATCTCATATCCTGATATGAATGAAATGGCTTCAAGTATTCCTATTGGATGTGAAGGTGTATCTGTCATACCGTTTGGTAATGGAGCAGAACGTGTATTGGAAAACAAGGAATTTGGTTGTTCTATTCATGGAGTTAATTTTAACAAACATGGAAAAGCTCACGTAATGAGAGCGGCACAAGAAGGTATCGTTTTCAGTTTCTGTTATGGAATGGAAATTATGAAATCGATGGGAATGGAGATTAAGAAAATTCATGCTGGTAATGCAAATATGTTCTTGAGTGGGGTGTTTCGTAATACTCTTGCTGGAGTAAGTGGAGCTAGTATTGAGCTTTATGAAACTGATGGTAGTGTAGGGGCTGCAAAAGGTGCCGGCATAGGAATCGGTTATTATAAGGACAATAATGAGGCATTTTCCTCTCTTGAAAAATTAGCTGTGATTGAACCAGACGATGGAAAACGAACAAAATATCTAGAAGCTTATTTTGTGTGGAAAGAGAGACTTCAACATGCTATTAATGTTTAGCTTGACAGATGTCTTTGGTTAATATATAATAATATACGAGGCGTATCAGAATTATTGACACGCCTCGTTATTGTTATTTGCCGAATATTTGTACTGTAGGATTATCGTCTGCTTCTTGTTTTTCGCCTCTGTCAAGAAGGTATTGTAAAAACATCTGGAGTGCTTGTGTGGTCGCCTTTGAAAGATTAATTTCACGACCAAAATTTTCTTCAAGCTTCATGGTGACAATATCGTCATTGTTACCGCACGCCAGCCATATGGTACCTACAGGTATGTTGTCTGCGCCACCACCAGGACCTGCAAATCCTGTTGCAGAAATCGCATAATCTACATTGAGTGTTTTGATTGCCCCTTTTACCATTTTAATTGCAACTTCTTCGCATACAGCTGTTTTTTCTTCAAGAAGTTCGGTGCTGATTCCCAAAAGGGATTCTTTGATTTCATTTGTATATGAGATAATACCCCCTTTGAAATAATTTGAAGCGCCAGGCATCGCTATAATAGACTCAGCGATGCGTCCACCTGTGCAACTTTCGGCTGTACCCATCGTACTTCCTTTTTCCCATATTAACTGACTTATTTCTCTACTAAGAATTTTATCTTCGAAGCCCATACTTGAAATTATGTTTGTTTTTATTTAAAAGTTGTTTTTGAAAATGCAGGAGCATCAATTGGACAGAAATCTTTATCCTTATATTTAAAATAGCCTGTTATTGCTATCATTGCGGCATTATCTGTTGTGTAGCTGAATTTGGGGATATAAATCTTCCAATTGTATTTCTGTGCGTGTTCCTTGAATGCATTCCGCAGGCCATTGTTCGCACTAACCCCACCGGCAACAGCAACGTGCTTAATTCCAGTTTGCTTAACAGCAAGGCGTAGCTTTTTCATTAAGATGTCAACAATAGTGTATTCAAGACTTGCTGCAAGATCTTCTTTGTGATGCTCAATAAATTCCGGATCAGTCTTAATCCAATTTCGAAGGCTATATAAGAAAGATGTCTTCAAGCCACTAAAGCTATAATCCAATCCTTGTATGTGAGGTTCGGAGAATTTGTACGCATGAGGATTCCCCTGACGGGCAAGCTTGTCTATGATAGGCCCCCCCGGATACCCTAATCCCATTACTTTGGAACATTTATCAATAGCTTCTCCAGCGGCATCGTCAATTGTCTGTCCCAGCAATTGTATGTCATTATATGCATTGATTTTAACAATTTGGGAATTTCCTCCACTCACTAAAAGGCAGAGAAATGGTAATGGTGGAGCAGAGTTGTCATCATCACTTTCCTTGATGAAATGTGCCATAACGTGTCCTTGCAAGTGATTAACGTCAATGAGAGGAATACCAAGTGAACGGGCGAACCCCTTTGCGAAACTGACACCTACTAGTAAAGATCCCATCAAACCTGGACCTCTTGTGAAAGCTACAGCTGAAAGCTCTTCTTTTGTTATTCCCGCTCGTCTTGTTGCTTGGTCAACAACTGGTACGACATTTTGTTGGTGTGCTCTTGATGCCAGTTCTGGAACGACACCACCATATGCCATATGGACATCTTGTGATGCGGTAACGTTACTCAACAATACTCCATTTTTCAGTACTGCTGCAGATGTGTCGTCACAACTACTTTCTATTCCTAAAATGAAAATATCCTTTTTCTCCATAATCATTATTCTGTTATAATTTCAACACCGTGTTCAGTCATTAGGAATGTATGCTCCCATTGTGCACTTGGTTTCTCATCCCCGGTTATGACTTCCCAACCATATTCATCGTCCGCATCAATAAAAACTTCCCATGTTCCCATATTTACCATTGGTTCTATAGTGAATACCATTCCTGGAACGATAAGCATACCTGTACCACGATGGCCATAATGCAAAACTTCTGGCTCCTCATGAAACTTGAGGCCGACGCCATGTCCGCACAAATCCCTTACTATCCCATAATGATATTTGTCGGCATGTTTTTGGATAGCATGACCTATGTCACCAACAAAACAATATGGTTTTGCCGCTTCTGTCCCTATTTCCAAACATTCTTTGGCTACACGTACCAACTGTTCTTTCTCTGGAGTGGTTTTCCCGATTATAAACATTCTTGAGGCATCTGCATAATATCCGTTAAGAATGGTAGTGAAATCTACATTTACAATATCGCCTTCTTGGAGTATATCTTCCTCTTTGGGAATGCCGTGACAGACAACTTCATTTATACTTGTACAAACACTTTTGGGAAAACCTTCATAGTTCAGGCATGCTGGTGTTGCTCCATGCCCGACACAATAGTCATAGCAAATCTTATCTATTTCAAGGGTGCTCATTCCTGCATGAATTTTCTTTGCTACTTCATCTAATACTCCAGTATTGACAATACCACTCTTACGTATGCCTTCAATCTGTTCTTTGGTTTTTATTAGATCTCTTGTTGGAACGAGTTTTCCTTTGTTTTCCCAAAACATGACTTTTTTGTCCAAATCAGTTGGTTCCTGTCCTGAGATACAATGCCATCTCCTTTTTTTCTTAAACATAATATTCTTGTTTTATTTTGTCTTCTAAAAATGTTTGATATAATGGTTCTATTAACTGATGCTAGTCAATATCTTATATAGATCATTCGTCCAATCAGTTCCGTTATTAGGACAGTATGTCTGAAATCCTAAGGTGTTACCAACATCAATGTTTTTACGACCGTCATCAACAAATAATGTTTCTTTGGGTTTTATGTTCTCATTGTTGATTATCTCATAAAACATCTTTTTGTCTGGTTTCATCAGTTTCATTCTATAGCTCAAGTATAATGAATCAAAGAATTCGGATAACCCTCGTCCGTCTCCAGAGAAATCCTTGCTCATCCCCCAATCCATCATAAATGGGTTCGTATTGGAAATAAGAATCAAACGATAACCATCAGAACGTAGTCGGTCAAGTATTCTTATATTTCTTTCAGGTACCTCTTTTGTATAACCTAGCCATGCATATTGGCATTCAGCGAAGCTCAATTTCCTGCCAACAATATTTCCAAGTTCCTGTATAAAATCATCTGCTGTTATTTCTCCTTCTTCCAGCTTGCCGAAAATTCCAGTTTGCGTATAGGAGTCTAGCAATTTATCTGCATTTCTTAAACCTAATTCCTGAAATCTTTTAACTGCACATTGCTGGTCGATGGTCATTATTACTCCACCGAGGTCGAACATTATATTCTTGACTTTCATCTTAGTATCTTTTACGCGCCCTGTCCATTTCTCTCTTGTCTTCTTTTTCTTTTAGAGTTTGACGTTTGTCATACTCTTTTTTTCCTTTTGCCAAAGCAATGTCAAGCTTTGCTCTTCCATGTTCATCTATAAACAATAGGGTGGGGATGATTGTAAAACCAACTTGTTTCGTCGCTTCTTGAAGATTTTTTATCTCGTTTTTGTTCAACAAGAGCTTTCTGTCGCGTTTACTCTCATGATTGTTGTAAGAACCATAAAAATATGGAGATATATTCATTCCTTTAACCCAAATTTCTCCATTGTTTATATAGCAGAACGTATCTACAAGCGAAGCTTTTCCCATGCGTATGGATTTTATTTCCGTACCAGTAAGAACAATGCCTGCAGTAAAGTTGTCAACAAAAAAATACTCAAATGAAGCTTTTTTGTTTCGTATGTTGACGGGACTTTTTCCCCTTAAAAGTTCTTGTTCCTTATTCATTGGCTTTATTTTTCGACTTTTGCAAAGTTATCAATATTTTTATCTATATAATGGGCGACATCATTTGTCCAATCTTCTTCATTCGCAACAAAACTATCATCGAAATCGTCATACACAGGGAATCTTTCAAAAAGTGACATAAATGTTTCAGCACTACATTCTTTTTCTAATTCCTCACCGTTTTCAATATAAAGTTTTCTTACTGCATAAATGAGTTTAGACAAGTCTTTTAGCCCCCATTCCTTCATCATCTTTGCAAATGGGTTCTTGAAGATAAAACTTCCATAGCCATTATGGATAAGTTGGACAAACCCTCCGTCCATAACCTCATCTCTTAGCCATATATATGCAATGAGAGTAATTTGGTCTGTAGTTAGCTCTTTCATGCTGTCTATGTCAAGCTTTCCGTTGATGGAATGCATGACAGCATCATAAAATAATTTTACGAAAGCGTCCATCCCGTCATTTGCGGCAGCTATAATTTCTTTCTCACTTATGACAACTTTCATGTTATATTTTTTGGGGGTTAAAACTATTAGATGGTGATACAAGTTGAGGTGGAATAATGCGCTTTATATTTGCAATATTATCAATCTTGTATTATGCAAAGTTACTCAAAAATATTATTATAATCTATAAAACAAACGATTATTTAATAATATGAGTTCTAATTAATGCAATTTTGGGTGATGATATGCGGTAGGTTTTTATTTGTTAAATAAGAGACAAATAAAAAACTTGTTTGAATATAAGTGGTGGCTTATTTTCAAACAAGGAATACGGTTATTATAGAAAGGTTTTTTAACCTAAGTATTTTACAAGAATCTTGGCGTTTCCACTATCGCGAAGTTTTGCAATACTCTTTTCGCGTATCTGTCTTACTCGTTCGCGCGTCAAACCTAACTGATCGCCAATTTCCTCAAGGCCTTTTTCTTGGCATCCAATACCAAAGCATTCGCGAATAATGGTGATCTCTCTATCTTTCAGAACTTTGCTGAGCACGGAATTTAATTCTAAAGCCATTGATTCGTGGTCTACAATTCGGTCTGTACGGCTATCGTCACCACTTGGCATAACATCAAGCATGCAGTTGTCTTCACCGTCCTGGAATGGTGCATCAATGCTAACATGATGTCCGTCTGCTGCAAGAGATTGTCCGATTTTTTCTTCGTCTATATTTGTAGCCTCTGACAATTCAGACACGGAGGGATGACGCTGGTTTTCCTGTTCGAATTTATTTATCTCGTGATTTATCTTGTTGAGAGAACCTACTTGATTCAATGGAAGTCTTACTATACGGCTCTGTTCTGCAATTGCCTGAAGGATACTTTGGCGAATCCACCAAACCGCATATGAAATAAACTTGAATCCGCGTGTCTCATCAAATTTCTGAGCAGCCTTAATCAATCCGATATTTCCTTCGTCAATAAGATCAGTAAGAGTGAGTCCTTGGTGTTGGTACTGCTTCGCTACAGATACTACGAATCTCAAGTTGGCTGTAACCAATTTGTCTTTAGCACGTTCACCTTCTCTTCCGCCTTTTTTGATTTTCTGTGCTAATTCGATTTCTTCATCAATAGAAATCAATGGAGCACGTCCAATCTCAACAAGGTATTTGTCGAGTGCTTCACTTGAACGATTTGTAATACTCTTCTGAATCTTTAATTGTCTCATTCCTGATAATTTTCTTTTAACCTTATAAACTGCTGATAATTAACACCTTATGGTGATTTCTTTCAAAAAACTCTGCAAAGGTACAAAAAAAAACTGTTCGTGTCAATGATTTTAAGATTTTTTTAGTGTGCTGTATAAAGAAAGAGAACTCGCCTTAATGTGTATCGATTATTAATATTAAAAAGATATGCGTGTAGAAAATAACTATACGCATATCTAATTTTTTAATTCAAAGATTATTTTATCAATTCAACAGAGCGTTTAATAAATGAATCAAGAGATGCTCCCTTTAACATGCCGTTCTGTAACAGGGCCAAATCTATGAGTTGATGAACAACCTGATTTCCTTCAGCATTCTTTTTTATAATCTGCTCTTTCTTCTCACGCTGTTCCTGCAGTTTTTTCTCTGTTTCCTGCTTGTCGTCTCTCTCTTCCTTGGTTATTTCATCAGTTTTTTTGTCCTTGCGGCTTTGGCTCAAAGCTGCAAGGCGAGCCTGCAAGCCTTTTATTTCATTCTTTACAGGAGATAGTTCTTCATTACATGATAATTCGCTTTCATTAAGAATGTTTTTTATCAATCTGTGGTCACTATTCAGCACGATGCAGTAGGAATCCGGCATTTGGGAATAGAAATTCATTCCACTCTGATAGCGGCTTATATCTTTCATCCTTCGCATGTATTCATTTTGTGTTATAAGAACCGGAACGCCTTTTTCGCCCATTGAATGTACTTCTACAGTGAATTCTATATTGTCAATTGATGGTAGTTGTGAACGGAATGTGGCTGACAAAATGTCAGTTTCATCTAGTCCGAGCTCGTTTTTCTTTTCATCATCTTTTATTATCAACCGATCGATAGTATCACTATCCACGCGGGTAAAGGATGATTTTTCAAACTTCTGCTCATACAAGTTTATGCAAGGAGTGTCAAGCTGTCCATCTAATAACAGGACACTATAGCCCTTGGCCTTAGCCGCTTCAATGAATGAAAACTGTTCATCTTTGTTTGTCGCATAGAGATAAACCAATTTTCCGTCTTTGGCAATTTGGTTGTCTTTTATGATTGTTTTGTATTCATCAAATGTGAAGTATTTTCCGTCAACATCCTTAAATAGAGCAAAGTCTTTAGCTCTGTCGTAGAAGTTTTCTTGTGAAAGCATACCGTAATTTATAAAGAGTTTGAGGTCATCCCATTTCTCTTCATATTCTTTGCGGTTTTCTTTGAACAAACTATTTAATCTGTCTGCAACTTTCTTTGTGATATATGTGGAGATCTTCTTGACGTTGCTATCGCTCTGTAAATAACTACGGCTTACGTTCAGAGGTATGTCCGGAGAGTCTATTACGCCATGAAGCAATGTCAGGAATTCAGGAACAATACCTTCTACTTGATCCGTTACGAAAACTTGATTACAATATAGCTGAATTTTGTTTCGTTGCAAATCAATATTTGACTTTATTTTTGGGAAGTATAGAATACCTGTGAGATTAAATGGGTAATCTACATTCAGGTGAATCCAAAATAATGGTTCATCCTGCATTGGATAAAGTTCTCTATAGAAGTTCTTGTAATCCTCATCTTTCAGTGTGCTTGGAGCTTTGGTCCATAATGGTTCTACATCGTTGATGATGTTTTCTTCTTCTGTTTCAACCTGTTTACCATCTTTCCATTCAGTCTTCTTCCCAAATGCAATTGGCACGGGCAGGAACTTACAGTATTTATTCAAAAGACTCTGGATTCGATTCTTATTAAGAAATTCCTTGCAGTCGTCATCGATATGCAAGATTATGTCTGTACCTCGTCCTTCGCGTTCTGTTTCGGATATTTCAAATTCTGGACTTCCATCACAGCTCCATTTAACTGCTTTAGAGTTGTCTTTATAACTTCTGGTTATGATTTCAACTTTTTTGCTCACCATAAACGAGCTGTAGAAACCAAGTCCGAAATGTCCTATGATGGCATTTGCATTATCTTTGTATTTGTCAAGGAAATCATTAACGCCGGAAAACGCAATCTGATTAATATATTTTTCAATCTCCTCTTCTGTCATGCCAATTCCACGATCACTGATAGTCAATGTTCCTCTGTCTGTGTCAAGGTTTACATGAACCGTAAGATTACCTAAATCTCCTTTAAACTCCCCTTTTTCGGCAAGTGTCTTCATCTTTTGAGTCGCATCAACTGCGTTGCTTACCATCTCACGCAAGAAAATCTCGTGATCAGAATATAAGAATTTCTTTATTACCGGAAAAATGTTCTCGGTTGTTACGCCGATGTTACCTTTTTGTACCATAATATTTTTTTGTAAATTTTATATTTTAGGAATGTAAAGACATTCATTATGGAATTTGCAAAAACCATGCCAATCGTGATGAAAATAAAAGTGCAAGCCTTAATGGGTTGATTGGGGCTTAATGATTGCTTTAAAAACTGCGGGGAACAGTTTCTGAATGTTGGTTACAAAGCTTTTCAGTAGCAACGGTTTACCGGGAGTATAGCTATGTTATACTGTTGGTATACCTATGCTGAACTATCGGTATCAGGATGCTTTGCTTTTCTGGTGATGATTTATACAAAAGCTGAAAAAGCAGTCATGGCAGATGGTAAATATTTAGTCGTCAAATAACTCTTTTCTGTCTCGTTTTATAGCATCCTTGGTCCAATCTTCTGGTATGAATTTCCAATTGGATAATTTCTTTATATGCATAAGTTTTTCTCTTTCAAATTCCTTAATCACATATGTCCTCTGATTTTGGGGGCTGATGAATACTCTCCTTTTTTTCAATTCGCAATATGGTATACCTGCTCCTTTGGTTAGAAATTCTGTTCCGCCGTTTCCTCTATAGCTGTGCATAGCAACAGTGTACCATGCGTTTTCCTGGAATATTCCTCCATTGCTCAATGATATTATTCCAACTCTTTTTCCATATGACTCTGTTACATTTACCGTGTAATTGATGCCTGCTGCAGTATCGAAATTGAAAACAAGGTTCTCAAAAAATGATATTCCTTTTCCGTCATATTCATATCTGCATATTTTTATTATGTGATCTTCTGGAGAAAGCATTGTTTTAATCCATAAGTCATAACTTTTTTCGAGGTATTTGCGGATTTCCGAACCTGTCATTTTTAGGGCATAAATCTGGTTCTCATATTTGTATAAGTTAAAAATGTCCCTTACATGGACAGGACCTTCTTTTAGTACCTCATCATATGCCAATGGGGCAGCAAAAGAGATATCTGCTCCAGATACATCCAATTGTATTTTGTGTATCAAGTCTGTAAATGGGGCGCTGCCGAAATAGCAGTCTCTTAATTTTAGCGGCTCTGCAATGTACCCTATTATTCTGTCAAGGTAATTTTCTGCGGCATTAAATTCTTTTTGGAATCTGGATGTGAATTCAATGTCTGCCGCCGATTTTTCAACAGAAACTATCGTTCCTTTTGCTTGTTTTTGGCATTTGCCACTAATATAGGTTTTTGCCTTTGCCGATGTTTTTCTTATTGTTATTTCGGCATCAGCAACGAAACATGCACAGCTTGAGGGATTAAGACAAATTACTTCGTTGCCATTTTTGTCTAATACTGTTCCTTGGAAAGTCTTATGGTCATGTCCAAATAGTATCAAATCAAAACCCTCGGTATTCTTGATTATCGCTTCTGTAGTGTTTTCGCCATGGCTGACAGGATTCAACCCTCCGTTGAATCCTGTATGGAACAAACCGATAATGACATCCGGCTTTTCTGACTTTTTGATTTCTTCCAAGACTTGATTTGCACATTCTATTGTGTCTTCAAACTTCATGTTTAACCAAAGTTTCTCATTCAGCCAATAGGGGACAGACTGGGTTGTCATTCCTACAATTGCGATTTTTGCTTCACATCTTTTTATTATTGAATATGGTAGGAAATATGGAAGGGTGGTTTCTTTATTGGTTATGTTGGCTGACAACACGGGGCAGTTTAGTTCTCTACGGAACTTGTCGTATACACAATGGCCCGTTTCAATATCGTGATTGCCAATTGTGACACCATCATACTGCATATAATTCATTATGGAGGCGGTCAGATTTGGCGTTGTAGGTGCTACAAAGTTAGAATAATAACAGGTTGGCTGGCCTTGAAGAATATCTCCACCATCAAGGAGTATCAGATTATTGCCGTATTCTTTGCGTAATTCCTTTACGTATGTATGCACACGTGATAAAGAACCGGTTGTTTCTCTCTTATGAAATGAGTCATAAGGAAAGAAACAACCGTGAACGTCACATGTGAATATTATTCTAAGCTTTAATGTTCCCATTTATGAAATCCAAAGCCTTTTATCCAATTTTTACTAGTTGCAGACTTGAAATCTTTCCGTTAGAATCAACGTGTCCTCTCACCTTGTACTGGTTGAATTTGTCATTATCAGAATTGATATAGCTTACAGACTCGTCTACGGTAAACTCAACATCGTATTCATAAGTGTTGTCACCCATGTCTTTCTTCTTAATATTGTAGTCGTTGTTCGCGCGCCACGTCAATGACCTTACGTCGTCCTTATGTAGCTTGTGTAAGAAGGAAATCACGTCCTGTTTTGTCGCATTAGGGTTGGTGAGAAAATGCAAAGTGCTGCTAACGGCAGATGTTATACCCATTTCGTCATTGTTATTGATGCCACGGAAGAATTGCTGGAATGCCGAATTTACCACTTGTTTATCGTCCGCTCCAACTGTTGTCGCATCAAGTTTGTCAAGCTTTTCTTGTGCTTCCACTATGTGCTCGCCTTCAGAATGTTCGGTTAGATAAGCTTGATAAGCCTCAGGTGTGTTCTGCCTTGAACATTGTGCCCAATCAATGGAGTCTATTTTATGCAGAGCCTCAGTCTTGTGCAGACTGTTTGGGTGATTATCAATGTATTGTTGTAATGCGGTTTTTGAGTTACTGATGATAGCGTTGGTCCATTCCGTGTCGTTCATCTTGAGAATTTCAAGATGAGCCTGGATTGAATCGATGTGTTCTTGTGGCGCATCCTTGAAACTGTCGAGATAGTCTTGCAGAACTGCAGGGTCGCTGCTGTTCATGGCATTTACGTATGCAGTCTCTTCATCTCCGTGAAGGCTGTTCATGGAGCTGGCATACCAATATCCGCCGGCAATGATTATTGCCACGGCAATGATTATTGCGATAATTTTGTTCTTGTTGCTCTTTCGCGGAGCCTGCTGCTCTGCAGCAGCAGACTGTGATGGCTGGATTTGTGGCTGGACTGGAATTGCCGGTTGCTGTGTGGCTACCGTCGATGCGAGAGGGGATTGATGGCATACTGGGCATGTTGGCTGATCTTTCAGATAAACATTTCCGCAATGGGGGCATTTGATGATGTTGTTTTCTATTTTTACGCCGCAAACAGGGCATATAGATGCTTTGTCACTAATCTGATGACCGCATTCTGGGCATTTTATGATAGCCATATTCCTTGAGTTGTTAAATTGTTATTGTTATTTTATTTCTGATTGTTTGTTAGATGTACATTTCAATGGTGACGATAGCGTATTTCCCGCATACTATGCCTGCCCATGAACCTGCTTTTGTCTACGTATGTGTTTATTCCGTTTATTTTGCCTTTTGCTGTGTATTGCCACATGTCGTAGTCGCGATTGTCTGCAAGTACAGGCTTACGTGTTGAATACTGTGCAATCATCAGTTTATATGCAACAATTTTCCCACGCAGATGTTTGTTGTAGAAATTTGTACCCGTGTACAGCAAAGGCTTTTGCCTGTATTCTTTTTCTACAAGTTTTAAGAATTTGAATAAAGAATCGCAGAATTCTTCAGTGTTGAGTCCACCTGTTGTTTCTATGTCAATCATCGGTATCAGATCCTGGTCGCCTGGTCGACATTGTGACTTGAAGTTTTCCATCTGCTGTTCCAGGTTTGTTTTCGGACGAAAGAAATGATATGACCCCACTTTTAGACCGTATCGATGTGCAAGTTCAATATTCTTCTTGTATGTCGGATCGATATGTGTTCCGCCCTCAGTAGCTTTTAAATATACGTATGCCATTTTGCTGTTGTCTCCAACTGCTTCCCAGAATACCTCTCCCTGGTAACGGCTTAAGTCAATGCCGTGAATATGACGACATGTGTCTTCACATTGCACATAGGTGCCCGTCTGCTGTCCTCTTGCTTGAACGGGTGCGAAGATTAATAAAAATGTATTTGTTAAAAATATTTTAATATATTGTCTCATAATCTGCAAAGGTACTTCTTTCTGATTTCAGAACAAAATAAATTAAAATAAATTAGTTTTTCTGATTCGATAATCAATGGTGGTAATCATTATGCCAATTATATATGGAAGAACTCTGTATCGCACAAAGATTCTATTATTCTTCAATCTCTGACAAACCATGTGTAAGGGTTGAGAATGTTTTGCATAATGCTTCGGAATGGGAATACTTATAAAACTTTATGAAATTGACAATGCTGTATTTGTTGAAAGTGCGATCAAGCTTGTTTGCTTTTATGACCCTTTCCAGACTTTTTGTTGTCATGATTTTACCTTTCTTGTCGAACTTGCGTATGTACGGAAATTCATCATTGCCAAATGAAAACATGTCTATGAGCACACTTGCCTGAAGAGAAGCCATCCGCCTTAGCTTCAGCTTACGCAACCATGACTCTATTTTTATAAAATCCACAAGCTGTCCTTTGTTCCTCAAAAACAATCCTATTTCAATTATACCACGCAACCTGATGCCATTTCTAAGTATGATATTTGTATTCTGTAGAATCAAGGATAGAAAGTCGAGCGAAATCTTTGATGTGTCAATGCTGTGTTTTTCTTTGTAGACAATATCTTTCAAAGTGTATTTTTTTACAATGTATGAAAGCTTCTGTGTCTCAATGTCTGTTATGTCAAATGAAGACATAAGTTCATCCTGATTGTTGAACAGAGTTTTTCCCAATAATGATTTTACCTTTGGTGGTATGTTGGTAAATTTATCATCTTCGTGATTTAAAACACCTCGCCAAACATATGGGGTCACGTCTTCATGCAGGGAAAGTTTATATAGTATTTCCCACTTGAAATCGGACATGGGCATTATTGCATTATTGCAGCCAAAGGCTCCTTCTGAAGCCAAAGATACGAAATTTCTTAGAACAACATTCATTTCATCGGATTTTTAGAATATCATAGAGAATTTGCTGCTGAAATTATATATAATGTCTGCGTACTTATTTATAATAGCGGGAAGTTGAAGACCGAAGATAGCAGACAACTTCCCGTAAACCTTGTTTGAAACATTTTATTTATAGAGTCACACCATTCTTGAAGATTGATATCTCACGATAACCATTTTTCTCGTTGCATGTAGCCTCTCCACTTGCCACGGCAACAACCTTATCAATGAATTTGTCGACCAATGTCGGCATATCTGTTCCTTCAACAAGTTCTCCCGCATTGAAATCAATCCAATTGCGTTTGTTGTTGTAAAGGTGGCTATTTGTGGAAATTTTCATTGTCGGGATGAATGTGCCGAATGGGGTTCCGCGACCGGTTGTGAACAAGACTATCTGACAGCCAGCTGCGGCAAGTGCAGTAGATGCAACGAGGTCGTTTCCTGGAGCAGAAAGCAGATTCAATCCCTTTACTTTCAGTCTGTCTCCATATCCAAGTACGCCACTGACAGGGGCTTTTCCGCATTTTTGTGTACAACCAAGCGCTTTGTCTTCAAGTGTAGAGATTCCTCCCGCCTTGTTGCCTGGAGAAGGGTTCTCTCCTACGGGCTCACCATGGCTAAGGAAGTATTCCTTGAAATTATTGATCAAATTTACGGTCTCGTTAAACAATTTTTCTGTCTTGCAGCGATTCATGAGAATTGTCTCTGCACCGAACATTTCTGGAACCTCTGTCAGAATAGATGTACCGCCTTGTGCGACGATGAAATCTGAAAGTTCTCCCACAAGAGGGTTTCCTGTGATACCGCTGAATCCATCGCTACCTCCGCACTTCAATCCGATGCGCAATTCACTCAATGGACAGTCCGTGCGCTTGTCGTCCTTGGCAATGGCATACAGAGAACGCAGAATTTTCATTCCTTCTTCAGTCTCGTCGCCCTCGACTTTCTGTACTACCATGAACTTGATACGGTCCTTGTCGTAGTCTCCCAACAACTCTTCAAACTTGTCAGGTTGGTTGTTCTCGCAGCCCAAGCCAACAACAAGCACAGCTCCGGCATTTGGATGGAGCACGATGTCACGCAGCACTTTGCGGGTGTTTTCGTGGTCTTCGCTCAACTGTGAGCATCCATAGTTGTGATGCCAGGCGTGGATTGCATCAATACCTTCAAGATTTGTTTCTTTCTTCAGCATGTCTACCAATCTTTCGGCAATGCCATTTACACAACCTACAGTAGGGACGACCCATATTTCGTTTCTAACTCCTACTTCGCCGTTTTTGCGGACGTAGCCTTTGAATGTATGGTTGTCTTTCTTGATGTCAAGGGAATCATTGACTGGATGGTATTCGTATGTCAATGTGCCTGACAGATTGGTTTTTAGATTGTTTTCATTGACCCATTGTCCTGCCTTCAGTGCTTCTGTGGCATGACCGATAGGGTAACCGTACTTGATGATATTTTCGCCTTTTGCAGCATCATTGATTAATACTTTATGGCCTGCAGGTGTGTCCTGAAGAACCTGGATTTTTTTTCCGTTGACATTTATTGTCTCGCCTTGTTTGAAAGGACGAAGGCATACAACAACAGAGTCGACCGGATTGATTTTGATAAATGATGATAAATTCATATTGTTAATGTTTATAGTATATTAATTAGTCAATAAATGTTTGTCAATTTCAAATGTTCAATATCTGTCATGTAGTCATGTAATTTGCTTCAAAGTTGCGTTCTCCTGTAGAAGTCCACGTTTTCTTTTGACAGAAGCTCAATAGGCATGTAGTTGGCTGGGTCCACTTTCTTATGGAGTACAATGGCTTTGAATAGAGAGTCCACGCAATTATAACCCTGCATGTATGCATGTTGCGCAATAAGAAAAGACACGGAACCAGCCCTAAGGCATTGCGCATTTTTCTCTACCATGTCATATCCCATAATTTGAACATTTCGTCTGTTTGTCCTTAGCAGGAATTCTCCAACAATGTACGCCTTAGAACCCAAAGTTATACAATTCCTAATCTCTGGATGAGTAGAGAAGAACGTTTCAAGTTTCTTGTCATAGCTGTCCTTGCGATCTTCAGCGGGGATATCCAATTCTGTTATTTTTACTTTGGGAAAATGTTCACCCATATAGTGTCTGAATCCCTGTTCTCGATTTTCCTGCTGGCGGCTTGCAACCTTACCGTTTTTCATCTGTTTCATCAGCATTATCTCTTTGTCGCCATTAGCAAGGAGCATAAGCATTTTGGCGGCAAATACACCGCTGCAAAATGAATCCTGGCCAAAGAATGAAAGTGGATTGAGATCCGGAATATAGGAGTCAAGCAATATGAAAGGGATATTGCGTTCGTGCATTATTTCGCAAAAACGTTTTGTCGCTTGCATTTCGCTGGGGACAACAATAACTCCATTGGGGTTCTTGTCCAGACAATCTCTAGATACTTGTGTGAATGATTTTGAATCATATCGCTTATAATACATGATTTTTGTATTGATATGGAAGTCTCGTCTCGTTTCACAAGCTTTAGCTGCACCATCTTCGATTTCCTCCCAATATGCTTCTGATTCATGTTCTGGAATTATGCAGTAAAAAGTATATGACTTGTTATATGCAAGCGCACTTGCATACATGTTTGGCTGGTAGTTGATTTCTTTGAGGACTTTTTCCACCTTTTCGCGTGCTGTCTTGGATACGTTCGGGCGATTGTGCAGAACTCTGTCAACAGTGCCGACAGAGACCCCTGATTTTTCAGCAATGTCTTTGATTCTAACTTTATCTGCCATAATTCTGTATTTATGTCAAATTATTGATTTATCTTAAAATATTGTCGCGGTTTTGCAAAAATAACAATAAAAAATGAAAATCGCCATATTATAGTGCTCATTTTTGTTTAAAACTCACTTTTTTGTCAATTTTATTTGTGAGGTTTAATATAAAGCATTAATTTTGTGTGCTGAAATGGCAAGACTATTATCTTAAACAATTAATTTATATAAAACAAAAATGGCTAAAGTGGTAACAATGGGCGAAATTATGCTTCGCCTTTCTTCTCCAGGGCAGAAGAGATTTATTCAGAGTGATTCGTTTGATGTTGTTTATGGTGGTGGTGAGGCAAATGTTGCTGTCAGCGCTGCTAACTATGGTCATGAGGCTTATTTCGTGACAAAAGTTCCAACACATGAGATCGGACAGTGTGCAGTGAATGCTCTTCGTCGTTATGGAGTTCATACTGATTTCATTGCTCGTGGCGGTGACCGTTTGGGTATCTATTTCCTTGAGACGGGTGCTTCAATGCGTCCTTCTAAGGTCGTATATGATCGCGCAGGAAGTTCTATTGCGGAGGCTGGTGCAGAAGATTTCAACTTTGATGCAATTATGGAAGGTGCTCAGTGGTTTCATTGGAGTGGTATTACACCGGCAATCAGCGATAAAGCTGCCGAGCTGACGAAACTTGCTTGTGAGGCAGCAAAACGTCATGGTGTTACGGTAAGCTGCGATCTTAATTTCCGTAAAAAACTTTGGACTTCAGAAAAAGCTCAGAGCATCATGAAGCCACTTATGAAATATGTAGACGTTTGTATTGGTAATGAGGAAGATGCACAGCTCTGCCTCGGCTTTAAGCCGGATGCAGACGTAGAGGGAGGAAAGACAGATGCTGAAGGTTACTATGGAATTTTCAAGGGAATGATGAAGGAATTCGGCTTCAAATTCGTTGTTTCCACTTTGCGTGAATCATACTCTGCAACGCACAATGGTTGGAAGGCACTTATTTATAATGGTAAGGATTTCTATCAGAGTAAGCATTATGACATCATGCCGATTATAGATCGCGTTGGTGGTGGTGATAGCTTCGCAGGTGGTCTTATTCATGGATTGCTTACGTGGCCTGAGAATCAGGGTAAGGCTCTTGAGTTTGCCGTGGCTGCTTCAGCATTGAAGCATACAATCCCTGGTGACTTCAACTTGATGAGCAAAGAGGAAGTGGAGAATCTTGCTGGTGGCGATGCATCTGGTCGTGTTCAGCGCTAATAAACATATATCGTATCAGATGAGAGCATTATTCTCTCATCTGACATGTTGTTTCATTTGAAAATAAAAAAATGGCAAAGTTTGATAAAATAGCTGTCCTAAACAAAATTGGTCAGACAGGAATGGTTCCTGTATTCTATCATAAGGATGCAGAAACTGCAAAGCAGGTCGTTAAGGCGTGCTATGATGGTGGCGTACGGGCTTTCGAGTTTACAAATAGAGGTGACTTCGCTCATGAAGTATTTGAGGAAGTAGTGAAATTTGCAGCAGTAGAGTGTCCGGAAATGGCAATTGGAGTTGGTTCTATCGTCGATCCAGCTACAGCTGCTCTTTATATTCAGCTTGGAGCATGCTTCATTGTTGGTCCATTGTTTAACCCTGAGGTTGCAAAGATTTGTAACCGTCGTCTTGTTCCTTACACACCTGGATGTGGAAGTGTATCAGAGGTGGGGGCAGCTCAGGAAGTCGGTTGTGACCTTTGCAAGATTTTCCCAGGAGATGTTCTTGGTCCAAAGTTGGTTAAAGGATTAACGGCACCTATGCCATGGTCAAAATTGATGGTTACAGGTGGAGTTTCTCCTGATGACGAAAACCTGACTTCGTGGATTAAGGCTGGCGTATATTGTGTAGGTATGGGTTCTAAACTCTTCCCTAAGGATGTCGTGGCTGCTAAGGATTGGAAATACATTTCTGACAAATGTGCAGAAGCATTGGGTTATATTGCTAAAGCTCGCGCATAAAATAAAAATTAGAACTGGCTCCATTTGCATTATCTGCTTGTGGAGCCTTTTCTTCTGTTTGGCTTGTAATGATACTCATAATATCAATGTAGACAAGCTGAACGAGATGTCATATGCTTCACATTATAGAAGCATTGATAGTACCATAATGTATGCAAAGAAGGCATACGATAATTCTTCCGAATATTCTTCTGGCCGAGCGGAAGCCTTGAATAATCTTGCTTTTGCTAATATTGCGAGAATGAACTATGATTTGGCTTCAAGACAGCTTGACAGTATTCCTTCTATATCAGATAATCAAGTTGAACTTTTGATAGCTGTTGTTCAGCATATGCGATTATGCCAGCGTCAAGCGTTGAACAAGAATTTTTATGAATACAAAGAGCGTGCGACAAGATTAATTCAAAGAATAGGGGAGGAAGAAAACAGCCTTACCCCACATATGGTAAGGCGATTGATATACGCAAAAACAGAATACGCATTTGTTACCTCAACGTATTACTTTTACGTCGGGCTCATGGAACAGTCACGTAAGGCTTTGAATAGTATAGAAAAAGAGGGGCTTATGCAGAAAGATACTGCCCAATATCTTGATTGGTTATATCAAACCGGTAGTGGTGGCATGTTACAGGAAAAGAGTACTGAAGCTACTTTGCAAAAAGAATATGAAGTACTTCTTGAGTGTTATATGTTAGCAAAAAGACATGGCTACATGTATTGGGAGGCGAACGCACTTCAAGCATTAAGTGAACTTTTTTTTAACAAGAATAATCTTGATTTCATTTCGAAAAATGATAAAGTTTCATTGGGCTTCTTGAATACTGATGGAATGTCTGACACTCTGCTTGCAGGCTATCTCGCACAGAAATCTCTTGATTTGTTTGTCGCATACGGTGACACATATCAAACTGCTGGAAGTATAAGAACATTGGCAAAGTGCTATTGGGGCATTTCGGATTATAAATCGGCAATCTATTGGTTGAAACGTTCTCTTGAACTTGACAATGGAAAAATAAGACAGGCACCAGATCTTGTGGCAAGCATAAGAGAGCAGTTATGTATTGTTTATTCATCGATTAACGACAAATATAATAGTGATCTTAATCGTAATATTTATCTTGACATGCAAGAAAAAACACGTCAGGATATGGAGCTTGATGCGCGTGCATCCCAACTTGACAAGACAGCGGAATCTCTGAACCTGATGATACTTGGCATTCTGATATTGATTTTCCTGATATCAATCCTTATTTCAAAGCTATTGAGAAATAAGAAAGGCGACAATATAAAACCATCAGATGTTGATAAAGCAATAAGTGATTTTTCGTACAATAATGAGATGCATGAAAAGGAATTAGCGAAAAATAATGAAGAATTGCAAGAGAATCTGGAATTGTCATGTTTTGATAATAATAAAAACAAAGAAAGAAATATAGAAAACAGAGCCAGAGTATTTCTTGTGGAAAGCATAAAACCTCTTGTTGACAGGATAATGGGCGAAATCGAGAGGCTTATACAACGTAGCGAACCACAACCTGTTAGGAGCTCACGCTACAAATATATCGTTGAATTGACAGAAACAATCAATGAATACAATGACGTGTTGACTAACTGGATCCAGCTGCATCAAGGTGAAATAGGACTACACATTGAAAGTTTTCCCCTAAATGATGTTTTTGTAACGGTAAGTCATAGTAAGACGATATTCTCCATTCAGGAGATTAACCTCGTTGTCAGTCCAACTGATTTTGTTGTCAAGGCAGACAAAGTTCTAACACTCTTTATGGTTAATACTATAGTAGACAATGCAAGGAAATTTACATCGAAAGGAGGTCAAGTTGAGGTTAATGCAACAGATAATGGGGAATATGTTGAAATATCAATTCGTGATACAGGAAAGGGAATGTCGGCAGATGAATTGCAAAGTGTTTTCAGTCGGGATATAAATAATGAGCATGGTTTTGGATTGCTGAATTGCCGTGGTATACTTAATAGATACAAAAAATACAGCAATTTATTTGAGCGTTGTTCTCTTTCGGCAGAATCTGCTCCAAACAAAGGCAGCCGTTTCTTCTTCACTCTGCCCAAAGGTGTAATCCGTATATCTATATTACTTTTCGCTCTTATGCGGTTCTCTATGCTAATAGTTGCATCTGGCAATGAGTTAGATTCATTTGGTGATATGAGTCATGATTCTATGGATTATATAGCAAAAGCTTCTGCTTTTGTAGATTCTACATACTATTCTAATATAGAAGGTACTTTTATGAATACTTTGTCGTTTGCAGATTCTGCTCGGCATTATTATAACCTTTACTATATTGCATTGTGTCCAAAAGGGAAATATTTGATGAAATCCGATGGAGATGTTGATGGAGAAATTGCTGAAATAGAATGGTTGCATTCAGGATTCAATACTGATTTTCCTGCTATTCTTAGCATGAGAAATGAGTGTGCTATAGCGGCTCTTGTACTTCATCGTTGGGATTTATACAACTATAATAATGTTGTCTATACAAAATTGTTTAAGGAAGTTTCTGCAGACAAATCACTTGGGGAGTATTGTCGAATTATGCAAAAGTCGGAAACAAATAAGAATATAGCAATTGTCATTTTGGTTATATTGCTGTTCTTTTTGCTCTCGGTATGTTATGTTATATATTATCGTAAGGCAGTGCGCCGTCATGGCATTAATGAGATTTATTCATATATTTCCAATGTTCTGAAAAGTGGAACAAATGTTAAAGAAAAAATTGATACGATTAATTTACTCAAAGACAATCCTTACTACAACAACATTGTCACAACTTATTTGAATGTTCAACAAAAGCTAGTCGAAGCATTTAATAGGCAAGACGAAATTGAGTTCGAGAATTCCAGGTTGATTGATGAGATAAAAAGAATCTCGTATGAGAAAGACCGCCTGTATGTGAGCAATAATATTCTGGAGAATTGTCTTAGTGCAATAAAGCATGAAACAATGTATTATCCTGCGCGTATAAAAAAATACGTCGAAGAGAATAAGGATTGCGAAATGAGCATCGACAAGTTGAAAACATTGAATGAAATAGTGAAGTATTACAAAGAATTATATTTCATGCTTTGTCTGCAATTACACAAACAAATAGAAAATATTGCTTTCAACTGCCGCATGATTGACATTTCGGATAATACCGGAATAGAAGGACTGTCAGTGTATGGGGACAAGTTAATCCTGAATATGCTTTTCAATATTATAAAGAAACAGAACAAAGGTAGGCAGCCAGTCTATACCATAAAGTCAAAATCAAAAGGCCAATTGACAATTCAGGTCTTACTGGTTAATTGTTTATATCCCGAAGCCGGTACGAATTCATTATTCCTTCCTTCAGAAAAAAAACTACCATTTATGGTATGTCGGCAGATAATCCGTGAGATAGAAAATGGTACCAATCGTTTTGGATGCGGAATAACAGCAGAACGTGGTGAAAACAACCAATTGCAGCTTGATATCACATTGCCTGCATGAAAATACGATAGAGATAAGAACAAATCATTAATATTTTGATAAGATAGCAAGAATATGGAATCATTTAAAGTAATAATAGTAGAAGACGTTCCTCTTGAATTAAAAGGGACTGAAGGTATTATAAGGTCGGATATTCCGGAGGCCCAAATTGTTGGTACTGCAACCAATGAGACTGAATATTGGCGTCTTATGAAGGAAAACACCCCCGATCTTGTATTGCTTGACCTTGGATTAGGAGGTTCTACCACTGTTGGTGTGGAGCTTTGCCGTGAAACCCGCAGCAAGTTCCCAAACCTGAAGGTTCTGATTTTTACGGGTGAAATTCTAAATGAAAAATTGTGGGTTGATGTGCTTGATGCCGGCTGCAACGGCATAATTCTGAAAACGGATGAGATGTTGACACGTACGGACGTAATAAGCGTGATGTCCGGAAAGAAAAATGTATTCAACCAGCCAATACTGAATAAAATACTTGAGCGTTTCAAAAAAGGAGTGAAATCACAAATTATGCGGCAGGAAGCGTTGATAAACTTTGAAATTGACGAATATGACGAACGCTTTTTGCGGCATCTTGCCTTGGGATATACTAAGGAGCAGATAACCGGCTTGCGAGGTATTCCATTTGGTGTCAAGAGTCTTGAAAAAAGACAGAATGAACTTGTACAGAAACTTTTCCCTGGAGGCGGGGAAAAAGGAAGTGTTAATGCTACTCGTCTTGTGGTTAGAGCATTGGAACTAAGAATACTCGACATAGATAATCTGCAACCTGATGAAGAATAAATTCTATACAGTTCTGGCCTGCACAGCATTGGTATTTATCGGTATAGAGATAATGCTGATTATAGGTTCATGGATAATTAGTAGTGTTTTCCCATCACTGCATATTCGTTCTATTCTTAGCAGTGTAGGTATAAGATGGCTGTTGGGGGGGATGGTGGATAATATATGTTCTCCATTACTTGTTTATATTCTGGTTCTTGCATCGTCAATCGGAGCTATGATACGTAGTGGCATAGGGAAAGATGTAAGGAGAATCGCCCAAAAGAAAGTCTTGTCCTTTCGGTCCAAACTCGGTATGGTGCTTATATCTGCTGAAGTCTTTGTTGTTACTCTTGTAATGATGATGCTGACGATTTTACCTCATGCGATATTGCATAATGTGGAGGGAGACTTATTCCCAAGCAGTTTCAGTAGCAGTCTAATACCTGTTGCTTCATTGATGTTGTCTCTGTGTGCCACGACATACGGCATAATTACAGAACGATTCAGCAATATCGCTCAATGGTTTGGATTCTTTTGTTATGGTTTAAGCAAATGTTCTGGAATAATTGTAATCTATCTCATTTTCATAGAACTTTTTTCTACCATTCGTTTCATTTTCATTTTATAAGTAGTTATCCTTTATTCTGAATTATTCATAATGCAACAAAAAACGTTCTCTTTTTCCTGACTTCGTCACTTTTTGGGGGAGTAAGCTTGTAAGTACTTGATAATCAATACTTGGATTTTTACTTTGGGTGACACGGGAAAATGTGGGTAAAATAGCGGATTCGTACCCCTCGAGAGATCATTCAAATATCGCATTCTCGTTGAGGTATATTGGATGATTTGTTTTTCTTGGGTGACGCAATGACGAAGTCAGGATAATGCAATAAAAAACGTTCTCTTTTTTTGTTTGCATTATGAATAATTCAGGTTAGAGCTATGTGATACTACGAGTATAGCAATGCTGCATTCTCGGTATCAAGTAGGTTCGCTTTTCTGATATTGTCTTTCAATTTCTGTAAAGACTAGACTTACTAGTGGAAGATACCTTGAAAATGAGGTGTTTCATCTATCGCTTAAATCGATTACTATTCACCTGTTTCCTGCATCAATACCGATAGCCGATCCGAGGCACTCATTTTGTGCATCGAAGTCTCCTGTTGTGGGCAATCGATGCCCAAAATAGGAGCAACGGAGGTTCACACTGTGGGCATCGGGGAGAAATACCTGTTGGTGAATGACAAGCGGTAACGCAGAATCCGGCGGATAGCGCTATAATAAAAGAAATTATTACTGTCCGCTAAAAGTTTTCGACCGATATAAATTAGGGCAGGATTCCTCGCTTGGAATTCAGCCCTTTAAGTTACCTTTGTCTTTGCTAAATATAATTCCAGTAACTATGAACAAAGGTACACATTTTAACGGACAGCCGATGTATGGTCAACTGATTAGTTTGCTTGACAAGCATGAAATTCTCAAATTCAGTCGTGAAAAGAAAGGAGAACGCTATGTAAAGCACTTTGATGCTTGCCAACATCTTGTTGTCATGCTCTATGCAGTCATTAAAAGATTCGATTCTCTTCGTGAGATAACCGATTCCATGTTCCCAGAAGCTCGTAAACTGGCACATCTTGGCATAAACATGATGCCAAGACGCAGCACATTGTCTGATGCCAATGCCCGTAGACCAGAAACCGTGTTTGAAAGTACATACCGCAGTTTATATGCACGTTACAAAGACGAACTTTCCTCGGATAGCCGAAACGCCAGGTGCCATCCTGGCTTAATCGCCTGCAAATCATAGATTCAACTACCATATCATTGTTTTCCAACCTGCTTTTCAAGGGAGTTGGACGCAATCCAAAGACAGGTAAGAAGAAAGGTGGAATAAAAGTTCATACAAACATTCATGCTAATGAGGGTGTTCCATCCGACATAAAGTTTACGTCTGCTGCAACAAATGATAGTTTCATGCTGAAGTCAACCAATTATAATGAAGGGGACATTGTTGCTTTAGACAGGGCATATATAGAATACGCCAAATTCGAGGAAATGACCAGTCGAGGTGTAATATATGTCACAAAGATGAAGAAGAATCTTGTCTATAATACATTCTCAGACACAATGTATATGGATCCCAATGGACTTATGCAAGAAAGAGTACAGATCGTTGAGTTTGCAAAGCATACAAAGGGAACAGGAGAAATCAAGCATAAGGCAAGGATTATTACATATGTTGACCTCAAGAAGAAAAAGCCCAAATTGATATCGCTACTTACTAACGATATGGACATGCCTTCCGAAGAAATTATCGCCATATACCGCAAAAGGTGGGAGAGAGAACTTCTTTTCAAGCAACTGAAGCAGAATTTTCCTCTGAGATATTTCTACGGAGAGAGTGCCAATGCCATAAAAATTCAGATTTGGGTTACTCTTATTGCAAATCTGCTTTTAATGATCATACAGAAACGCATTAAACGCTCATGGAGTTTTTCTGGGCTGGCAACTATGGTAAGAATTATGCTCATGTACTATGTGAACTGCTATACTTTCCTTGAAGGACCAGAAAAAGATTGGGCGAAGATGCTTGAAGAGGCAAAGGAAGGACCTCCTGAACCGTCTTTGTTTGACTAAAGGGGGCTTACTTTTTCAAAAAATCATCCGCAACGCCTGTTTATGAGCATTACGGATAGGATTTCTATGCTCTTTTGAGTTTTAGCGGACAGCAATAAAAAGAAATAGAAACAATGCCTGACTATTATTTGTTGGCATTGTTTCTACCTTGTGGGGCAGATGTATTATGTTGCCCCGTTTATTGTTATCGTATTATTTCTTGATGTTAGGCTCCTCAAGTCCGTATCCGCCCTTCTTGTCGATGGCCTTAAGGTACAGACCTAATATCAGGGCTGCAACACCAAGCATTGCAAACACAACCATCGGGATGGTGTAGTTGTATTTGAGAGGGTCTTCAACACCAGGATTACTAGCCTTGAGCACGCTACCGATAATCATAGGGAAAGCATACAGACCGATGTTCTGGATCCAGAAGATCAGTGCGTAGGCAGAACCGAGCAATTTGCCGTCGATGAGCTTAGGCACAGATGGCCAGAGAGCTGCTGGAACGAGCGAGAAGGAGATTCCCAACACGATGATGGCAGCTAAAGTGATGACAACGCTTTGGGTGGCAGGAACAACGAAAGCGAAGATGAAGTGGCATACAATCATTAGCACTGCACCGAGGATAAGCATTGTGGCACCCTTGCCCTTGCGGTCGAGGAAGTTGCCGAGGAACGGAGTCACGGCAGCTGCTCCCAATGGGAACACGAAGAATACGTACCCTGCCTGTTCTGCAGTAAAGTGCAGGTTGCACTGTAGCATGTTGATGGCATACTTCTGGAATGGGAAAATCGCACTATAGTAGAGCACGCAGAGCAGTGCAACAACCCAGAACATACGGAGTGAGAGAATTTTGCCGATGTCGGAAATCTTGAATGGATCGTCCTTCTCCTCCTCAGCACCCTGAGCGTCGAGCTTCTTGTCCATGAATCCGTAAACCACAAAGCAGATAAGACCGATGCACACAAGCAGCAGAGAAGCTGCGACAGGACGGCTTACGCTTACAGGAGCAATGGATGCCAAAGCTGGAGAACCGATCATGACAACAGCTACACCAACGCGTGCAATAGCCATCTCAATACCCATTGCGAGTGCCATCTCATGTCCTGTGAACCACTTCACGATACCACGGCTTACTGTAATACCAGCCATCTCTGCACCGCAACCGAAAATCATGAATCCGATAGCGGAGAGCTTGGCAGAAGCAGGCATGCCGTCATACCAAGGTGTTACGTTCCACCATGCCTGTGGCAAGTTCAGGATGCCATCCATGAAGGTCTTGAATGAAGAAGCCTCGAAGGTGTCAGTAACGGCAAACCAGTTGATTGCAGCACCGAGCACCATAACGCCACCTGAAAGGATAGCTGTGAAGCGTACTCCCATCTTGTCGAGGATAATTCCTGCAAAGATGAGGAAGAACACGAAGACGTTGAGGAAAGGCTCAGAGCCGGCAAAGTGACCGTATGCCTGAGGGTCCCAGCCACGTTGCGTCTGGAGAATTTCTTGCAGTGGAGAAAGAATGTCTACAAAGATGTAGGCAAAGAACATTGCGCTGGCAAGCAGCACGAGGGCGGTCCAGCGCAGTGCCGAAGAGTCGCTCATTTTCTTTTGGATTGTCTGATTCATTGTCTTTTATTAATTTTGTTGTTAATCATGTTATAGACTATTTTATTTCTTCAACCAACGGTCAAGCCAGTTGAAGTAGGTGCGCTGCCACAAGATTCCGTTCTGTGGTTTCAGCACCCAGTGGTTTTCGTCGGGGAAGATAAGCAGTTCTGCAGGAATTCCACGCAGGCGTGCTGCATTGAATGCGCCGAAGCCTTGGTTCGCATTGATTCGGTAATCCTTTTCACCATGTATGCAGAGGATAGGGGTATCCCATTTGTCTACAAAGCGGTGTGGAGAATTGGCATAGGTGCGCTTTGCCGCTTCTGTCTGGTCTTTGTTCCAGTAAGCGTCGTCATACTCCCAGTTGCTGAACCATGCTTCCTCGGTATCGGTATACATCGATTCGAGGTTGAAGGCACCGTCGTGGGCGATGAAACACTTGAAGCGTCCCTCGTGGTGTCCGGCAAGATAATATACGCTGAAGCCACCGAAGCTTGCGCCTACAGCTCCGAGACGATTCTTGTCAACAAACGGCAGGTTCTCTGCTGCATCGTCAATGGCAGACAGATAGTCTTTCATACACTGTCCTGTCCAGTCGCTGCTGATTTCCTCGTTCCATTCTGAGCCGAAGCCTGGCAGACCGCGACGGTTTGGAGCCACCACCACATATCCGTGGGCAGCCATTATCTGCATGTTCCAACGGTAGCTCCAGAATTGTGATACAGGGCTTTGTGGACCGCCCTCGCAGAAGAGGAGAGTAGGGTATTTCTTGTTCGGGTCGAAATCTGAAGGAAGTATAATCCATACGAGCATGTCCTTGCCATCGGAAGTCTTCACCCAACGCTGTTGGATCTTTCCGAGGGCAAGCTGGTCGAGAATCTGCTTGTTCTCCGTTGTAAGCTGTTCAATCTTGGTCTTCTTCACGTCCTTGCCAGGTGTGACAGAATAGATGTCGGTAGGTACCGCCATGCTCTGACGCATTGTGAGGAGCTGGTTGCCGCTGTTTGCGAGCTGTACAGAAACGTAGTCTGCCCAGTCATTTGTCAGTTGCTCAACTTTGCCAGAGAGATTTGTGCGGTATAGGTTTATCGTTCCGTGCCATACACCGGTGAAGGCAATGCTCTTGGAATCCGGCATCCAGCAGTAATCCTCGGCGTTGGAGTCAAAGCTCTCTGTCACGTATGTCTTCTCACCTGTAGCACGGTTATACACACAGATTCTGTTGCGGTCGCTCTCATATCCATCGTGGGCCATACTCTGCCATGCAATGTATTTACCGTCGGGGGAGAACTTTGGATTCTGGTCATAGCCAGGATTGTTTTTCATGTTCTCTGCGGAGTTCACCGACTGATTGCGTAAAGTCTTTGACGTATTGATTTCCGGTTCTACGTATCCTTCCTGCTTGCAGAGATTCTTCACGGTCTTTCCCTTGGCAACATCATACAGATATATGTCGGAGTCCGTTGAAACGGCATATTTTACGCCTTTCTTCTTTCTGCAAGTATATGCGATGCTTTTGGAATCGCGACTCCAGTCGAGCTGCTCCACACCTCCGAATGGCTTCATTGGGCATTCGAATGGTTCTCCGGCAAGCATGTCTACACCTGCTTCAATACCATTTTCTGTAACGTCTGCCAGGAAAGGGTGGGGGATTGTTTCTACATACTCGTCCCAATGGCGGTAGTTTAGGTCGGTGACGAGTCTGCCTGTTGCTTGTGGCAGGTCAGATGGGTTTTCCTTTATGCTTTCGTGGAATGGAATCTGCTTTATGAGAATGATTTTCTTGCCGTCAGGCGAAAATTTGAATCCGTCAATACCTGTTTCATCTTTCGTGAGCTGTCGGCGTTCGCTTCCGTCGGCATTCATGGAGAACAACTGTCCGCCACAGATGAAGGCAATTCTTTTTCCGCCTTCAATCCATACAGGATCCGACTCGCTCTTCTGTCCTGTAGTGAGTTGGCGAATGTTTTTCCCGTCTTTGTCCATGATGCAGATTACCTGTCTGCTTTTGTTCTCTTTAACACTGTAGTACCCCACCTGATAAACGATGGACTTTCCGTCAGGTGATGCCTGAGCCGAAGCGATTCTTCCCATGGCCCACAAAGCCTCGGGAGTCATCAGCTTGCTGTTCAGCATCATATTACTTTTCCCAATAGGTTCCACTGTTGATTGAGCTTTAACCATGCTGCAGCTCAATGCGAGTGCCGCAGCAAGAATAAATGTTTTCTTCATAGATATTAATTTAAAAAAGAATTATGGAACCAAAGAAATCGGGTGTGCCATTGTTCTGACTTCCCGATTCCGTTGATTCCTTATCTCCAATAATTAGTTTCCGTTTCTCTTCCTTTGCAGTTCTTCGCGTTGACGCTGCATTTCGGCAGCCTGCTTCTGCATGGCCTCAAGTCGTGCTGCCAGTCCGCTTGTTTTCTTCGGGTTCTTCTTGTTCTCCTCGTATTTCGCTTCGAGGTTGGCGAGTAACTTCTCGTCGTTTGTTGTCTTGCGCAGAGTCCACATGATTGCGGCGCTGAAGAAAAGTGAAACAAAATAGTAGAAGTTCAAGCCTGCCGAGTAGTCGTTGAACATAAAGAAGAACATCACAGGCATGAGATACATCATCCATTGCATTGCCTTCATCTGTTCTGCTTGCTGGCCTACCATTTGGTCACGCTGTTGGCGCATTGTCATCATGGAATAAAGGATGTTGGCTACACAGAAAAGAATACATGTGAGTGACAGATGGTCACCGATAAGCCAAATGTTATTATTCCACTCTATAATTGGGTCATATGTGGAAAGATCCTTTATCCAAAGGAAACTTTCTCCACGCAATTGAATGGCATTCGGTACGAAGTTGAACATTGCAATCCAGATCGGCATCTGAATAAGCATTGGGAGACATCCACTTAATGGACTTACGCCATATTTTGAATATTCTGCCATCATTGCCTGCTGTTTCATCATCTGGTCTTCAGGCTTATCGTATTTCTCGGTAAGGGCATTGAGCTTTGGCTTCAATACACGCATCTTTGCAGAAGACATATAACTCTTCTTTACAAGCGGGAAGGTAATAAACTTAAGAAGCATTGTTATGAGAATCAATACAATACCCATGTTTATATCCAGCTTAGTAAGCCAGTCAAATACATAAATTGTGAACCAACGGTTTATGATTCTAAACAGAGGCCAGCCGAGATAAACCAGGCGTTGCATTTCCAGATTTTTTCCGAAGCGGCTTTCTTCTTCAACATTCTGCAGTAAGCGGTAATCATTCGGGCCATAATAGAATTCAAATTCTGTGGGCTGCTTTCCTGTAGGGTCAAAGAATGCTTTCATCTTTGCACCATACTGTTTAAGATAGCCGGAACCTTTCTCTTGTGGGATACTGGTCATCTTTGCCTCCTTGCCGAAATCTTTTTGTGCTATCATTACAGCAGAGAAGAACTGATTTTTGAATGCGACCCAGTCTATTTGATCTTCTATGTTCTCATCAATGAGTTCCTTACCTTCGTTCAAATAATCCGTTCCGCCATCTTTCTTATGGTAAGTCAATGAGGCATAACGATTTTCAAAAGTAAATCCTTTTTCTTGCTGACGGCACTTGTCTGTCCATTCTACGTCCATTGTTGCGCAGTTAGGAGCAAATAAGCCACTCATGCCTTTAGCCTGTATAGATGCATGGAGCATATAATCCTTGCCAAGGTTGTAGCTGATAATGAGGCTTTTGCCTTCTGCTGTGGCGGCTGTGAAAACAACGGATGTGTCTGTCACGTTGGAAGGCGTGAAATACATTTCGCTTGTAACAAGGTTCATGTCTTTACCTGAAAGCATAAATTTCAGCTGCTGGTCGTTTTTGTCAAAGAGTGTAACGTTTCCTTCACCCTTATAGTTCTTGAAACCCTTGATGACAGCTTTCTCAACAGTTGCCCCCTTTGTATTGAAAGTTACTTCCAACTTCTTGTTCCTCAATGTTACAACATCTGACCGTCCAACGAGAACCTCATGGAAAGCGGAGGTGGTGTCAATACTTTCTGTTGTTGCTTTTGCAGCAATGACTTTCGCATTTCTGTCTGCTTCGGCTTTCTTCTTTTCTACTGCGGCTATCGAGTCTTGCGTACGCTGTTGAGCAATCTCTTCATCAGACGGCTTGTTGTACCAGCTGAATCCAATCAACAAAGCAGCGATTAGCACGAAACCTGTGATAGTGTTCTTGTCCATTTCCTTTTATTGTTTTGTTTTTTCTTTTTCAAATTCTATCGCCTTCTTGACAAAGTCAAGGAAAAGGGGATGTGGATTAAGTACTGTACTTGAATATTCTGGATGGAACTGTGTTCCGATATACCATTTGAGCCCAGGTATCTCAACAATTTCTACGAGATCGCTTTCAGGATTTCTGCCTACGCATTTCATGCCGGCGCGTTCATATTCCTGTTCAAAATCATTGTTAAACTCATAACGGTGACGGTGGCGTTCCTGTATGTGTTCTTTTTTATATATATCAAATACACGCGACCCTTGTTTTAGTATACATTCGTATGCACCAAGGCGCATGGTACCTCCCATATTGGTGATATCCTTCTGGTCTTCCATTATATCAATGACATTATGGGAAGTCTTTTCATCAAGCTCTCTACTATTGGCGTCTTCATAGCCAAGTACATTTCGTGCAAACTCCACTACAATCATCTGCATGCCGAGACAAATGCCGAAAGTTGGAATGTCATGTGTTCTTGTATAATGTGCGGCAATGATTTTTCCTTCAGTTCCGCGTTGTCCGAATCCCGGACAAATAACAATGCCATCCATTCCAGAAAGCTCTTCAGAAACATTCTGTTCTGTAAGCTTCTCACTATTTATAAACTTCAAAACAACCTTATGGTCGTTGTAAGTTCCTGCCTGTGAGAGACTTTCTCTAATGCTCTTGTAGGCGTCCTGTAAATCGTATTTGCCAACTAATCCTATATGAACTTCTTCTTTGGCATTTGTCCTGCGTTCCAAGAAGTTCTTCCATGGTCCGAGTGTTGGCTTCTCGCCAGGTTCAATTCCCATCTTTTTCAAAATGGCAGAATCTAAACCTTGATTCTGCATGTTTACAGGAACTTCGTATATAGAGGGAAGGTCCTCGCTTTGCACAACGCAATCAATGTCAACATTACAAAATGAAGCAACTTTTTTTAAAATATTGCTGTCAAGGTGCTTTTCTGTACGCAGGACAAGAATATCAGGCTGAATGCCGACGCTTTGCAACTCCTTGACAGAATGCTGTGTCGGCTTTGTCTTTAACTCACCTGCGGCCTTAAGGTATGGCACGTATGTAAGATGAATGCAAACTGCATTCTTGCCGAGTTCCCACTTCATCTGACGGATAGCCTCAAGATACGGTGCGCTTTCTATATCTCCGATAGTTCCACCTATTTCCGTAATTACGAAATCGTAATGGTTCTTCTCTCCAAGGAGTTTTATGTTACGCTTAATTTCATTTGTTATATGGGGAACAACTTGAATGGTCTTTCCCAAATAATCGCCACGGCGTTCTTTATCAATGACTGCCTTATATATACGACCAGTCGTAAGGGAATTTGCCTTGGTTGTCTGGATTCCAGTAAATCTTTCATAATGTCCAAGATCCAGGTCTGTTTCCATGCCATCAATGGTGACATAACATTCTCCATGCTCATATGGGTTTAGGGTGCCGGGATCTATATTTATATAGGGGTCAAATTTCTGGATGGTAATGTTATAGCCTCTCGCTTGTAGTAATTTTCCAATTGACGATGAGATTATTCCCTTGCCAAGGGATGAAACAACACCACCGGTAACGAAGATATACTTTGTTTCTGTCACAGTCTTTACATTTTAAATATTAAAAGTTCAAAATTTACAAAGTGCAAAGTTAGCAATAAAAAAAAAAACACCAAAATATTTTTTGAATATATACATTTTTTGTATTCTGTGACTTTCGGCTATTATATTTTTGCTCATATTTTATTACTAATTTATTTAACTAGTATGGTATTTTACGATAAAATGTAAAAAGTACAATCTTGTATATGATTAATTATTCTCTTATGGATTTTCCAAAAGCTTTTGCATACGGATTATTTCGTCTCGGTATTGGGCTGCTTGGATAAAATCAAGCTCTCTAGCGGCATTTTTCATCTTTTCAGTTGTGTCTGCTATACTTTTCTCAATTTCATCCTTGCTCATTTTCTTCATTATAGGGTCTGCAGCAAAAGCCATTGGTTCCTTTTCTATATATGGAGCGTATTCAATCACATTTTTGTCAGTATTGGTTTCTTTTACAGATTGTCCTATGGTAATGCCTAAAGCGTTTGTTCTAATGTCTTTTTCTATTTTCTTTGGTGTTATATTGTGCGCTTTGTTATAGGCAATTTGTTTTTTTCTGCGACGTTCTGTCTCGTCAATAGTCAGTCTCATGCTTTCTGTTATTGTATTTGCGTACATTATGACCATTCCGTTTACGTTGCGTGCTGCGCGGCCTGCTGTTTGAGTAAGGGACCGATGAGAGCGTAAGAAACCTTCTTTATCTGCATCTAGAATCGCAACAAGTGAGACTTCGGGCAAGTCAAGACCTTCACGTAAGAGGTTTACGCCGACTAGAACATCAAAGAGTCCTGCTCGTAAATCGTTCATGATTTTTACCCTGTCAAGTGTTGCAACGTCGCTATGTACATAATTTGCCCTTATGTCATTGTTGAGCAGATATTCTGTAAGTTCTTCGGCCATTCTCTTTGTCAGGGTTGTTACGAGCACTCGCTCATCTCGTTCTATTCGTATTAGTATTTCATTCATCAGGTCATCAATTTGATTATCGCTTGGCCTTATCTCTATAGGAGGGTCTAGAAGACCGGTGGGACGGATAACCTGTTCGACTACAACGCCTTCTGCTTCTTGCAACTCAAAATCGGCAGGTGTTGCAGAAACATAAATGACCTGATTGGTCATCTGCTGAAATTCCTCAAATTTAAGCGGACGGTTGTCGAAGGCTGCAGGAAGGCGGAATCCGTATTCTACAAGATTCTGTTTCCTTGCTCTGTCGCCCCCGTACATGGCTCTTATTTGCGGTACACTCACATGACTTTCGTCGATAACCATCAGATAATCCTTAGGAAAAAAATCAAGAAGACAATACGGCTTATCTCCTGCATTGCGCCCATCAAAATATCTTGAATAATTTTCTATTCCAGAACAATGTCCCAATTCCTTGATCATTTCGATATCATACTCGACACGTTCTTTAATTCTCTGGGCTTTAATGTTGTCCCCGATTTCGTTAAAGAATTCAATGCGTTCATCAAGATCTTTTGAAATCTGTTCGACTGCCTGTTGCGTCTGTTCTTTTGATGTAATAAATATATTGGCCGGATAAATCTGGTATTCATCAAATGAAGCTATTTTGTGGAATGATATAGAATCAACTTCTTCGATATTATCAATTTCGTCATCCCAGAACGATATACGAAGGACGTTATCGCTGTATGCCATGAATATGTCAACTGTGTCCCCTTTTACTCGGAAATTACCACGTGCAAGCTCCATGTCGTTTCTTACATAAAGAGAATCAACGAGTCTGCGAAGAAGCATGTTCCGGCTTATTATTTGACCTTTTTTTATTTTGATGACGCTTTGAGCCATGGCTGTAGGCCCTCCCATACCATAAATACATGAAACGGAAGATACAACAATGACATCTTTTCGTCCTGAAAGTAGAGATGAAACCGCAGATAGTCTGAGTTTGTCGATTTCTTCATTTATTGCCAAATCTTTTTCTATATAAGTGTCGGTCTGTGGCAAATATGCTTCAGGCTGGTAATAGTCGTAATATGATACATAATATTCTACAGCATTATCCGGAAAAAAGCCTTTCATTTCCTCGTAAAGTTGTGCTGCTAGAGTTTTGTTGTGGCTAAGCACAAGAGTTGGCTTATTTACATTTGCAATGACGTTTGCTACCGTAAAAGTTTTACCGGAGCCTGTAACTCCTAGCAAGACTTGGGCCTTTTCACCATGGTTTATTCCGTCTGTAAGCTCCTTTATTGCTTCAGGTTGATCTCCTGTAGGACGGTACTTTGAAGTTATTGAAAATTTTTCCATTTAATTCGTGAAAAAATCAAGCTCAAATGGCTTGAATAATATTTTATTTTGCAAAAATACTTAATTCGAAGCGAATAAGGCAATTTTCGCATGAAAAAATGAGTAAAAAAGAATTATATATTTTGAAGAATAAATTTTAATATGTAATTTTGCATCTCAAAACTATTTAAATTGTTTATGGATAAAAAGATAATCATTGCAATGGCCGGTTCCTTGTTGATGTTTACAAGTTGTGTAAATCAATTCAACCAGGTGTATAAGTCATCGGATAATGACACTAAATATGAGTTTGCAAAAGAGTGTTATGCCAAAGGAAAATATATCAAGGCGACAACTTTGCTGCAAGAACTTGTTACAATACAAAAGGGTACAGGCAATGCCGAGGAATGTCTTTACATGCTTGCTATGGCAGAATTCAAAAACAAGGATTATGAGACAGCAGCTGAGTATTTTAAAAAATATTACAAGTCATATCCTAAGGGTGTATATGCAGAGAAAGCATCTTACTTTATAGGAGAAAGTCTCTATCAAAGTACTCCCGAACCTCGGTTGGACCAGACGCAGACTGTGAATGCAATTGCTGCATTTCAGGATTATCTTGATATATTCCAGGATGCCAGCCTAAAAAAAGAAGCACAAGAAAGGCTGTTTGCCCTGCAAGATAAACTTGTAAAAAAAGAGTTGTATTCGGCTCAACTTTATTATAATCTTGGCACATATTTCGGAAATTGCACAAATGGAGGAAGCAATTATGAGGCATGTATTATTACCGCACAGAATGCCTTGAAAGATTATCCATACACAAGTCTGCGTGAAGACTTTGCAAAACTTGTGATGAAGAGTAAGTTTGAACTTGCTCAGCAGAGTGTTGAAGAGAAGAAGATTGAACGCTTCCGTGATGCCGAAGATGAATGTTATGGCTTCATTAATGAATATCCAGACTCCAAAGACAGGGCTTTGGCGGAGAAATACATTGCTACATGTAAGAAATATGTGAAGGACTGATAATAATATCCTCTCTGTGTAGAATTTAATTGCATAATATAGAAATTTTGAACAAGTAAAATATTAATATAAATAAAATGGATTACAAAAAGTCAAAAGCACCGGTAAATACCGTAACGCGTAATATTATGGATCTCTGCGATGAGACCGGAAATATTTATGAGAGTGTTGCTATCATCGGTAAACGTGCCAATCAGATTTCTTTAGAGATCAAACAGGATCTCAGCAAGAAACTAGCTGAATTCGCGTCGTATAACGATAGCCTTGAAGAGGTTTTCGAAAATCGCGAACAGATAGAAATCTCAAGGTATTATGAGAAATTGCCTAAGCCAACGCTTCTTGCTACACAGGAGTTTATTGATGGCAACATATACTGGCGTGACCCATCAGCCGAGAACAATAATAACAGGGAGGCATGATTCAACGCAAACAAACGCTATTTCTGTTGATAGCAGTCGTCTTGAATTTTCTTTGCCTGATTTTTCCTATCGGTGAATTCATTCCCCGAGGAGTTGGAGTCAATCCCTTGATGTATAATTTGTGGATAGAGGATGGTCAAGGTTCTGTAAGCTTTGCTTCGGCACCTTTATTCGGGATTTTGTTTTTGGAGACCATTGTTTCTGTTGTAACTATATTCCGATATAATAACAGAAGGCAGCAAATTAAGTTTTGTTCATTGAACATTCTTTTGCTTGTCCTATGGTATATAACATATGCCATTGTCTTTAGCCTAAACAGCATAGAAGATGGTGGCTTCAAATTACATATGGTTGCTGTTTTCCCACTGATATCCTTGATTTTTACAATGATGGCAAAGCGTGGAGTGAAAGCTGATGAGGCTCTAATCAGAGCGGCAGATAGAATAAGATAATATTATGATTAATAAAAAGGTCTCTTGTATCATGATACAAGAGACCTTTTTATTATTTTAGGATAAGTAAATATGTAGGGTGTCCCGTTAGATGTTCCGAAAAACAGATGCTAAAACCACCCATTAAGTTGTTAATATAACGCTCTGTGCTGTAAGACACGTCGAGGCGGTCTGCAAGAACGAAGACTTCTCGGTCAAGACAAGCAGAAAGTGCAAGCATTATATCATCACTCGTGCCTTGGGAAATGCACATTCCCGACAGGCACGTGCCGGTATCAAGATGCTTGAATACTTCAACAGGGAGGAAGCACTTCTCACTGGCAACATGAGTGTCAATATATCATCCGACATCTTTGAATCAACTTTTGGTAAAAAGTCGCGAACGAATCCGTTACAAAAAACAATTAATTTCAAAGAGCGCATTGTAAATGTTAAGCTGAAGGACATCAGTACTTGGTCAACCGAGCACCTGTCCAAAAACTGGGTTACAGAACGAACCAAAACACTTAGGAAAGTGAGCTAAAATTGGTACAACGAACTGAACACCCTAATAAATATGTTATATGATAAAGATATTTTGACTTTCGGGCTTATTTCTTTGTATATTTCAGCATTGTCCAATTTTCTGATGTCTTCTGGCATTCAAGGAATAATCCCAATGTCTTTGCCTTTTCGTCAAGCATAGATACATCCTCAGTATAAAAGCCGCTGATAATAAAGACACTATCTGTCCTCATTTTCATTGTCATATATGCCATATCTTCTATAAGAATATTCCTATTGATATTAGCAAGAACGATATCAAATGTTCCCTCTATCTCATTGAGTATATCCACATTACCATGGAAAACATCTATGTTTGAGACATTGTTGATTACAGCGTTATGACGGGTGTTGTCTACACTCCATTCGTCTATATCATATGCCGTGATTTCCTTTGCCCCACATTTTGATGCTATTATGGACAAAATGCCTGTTCCACATCCACAATCGAGAACTCGTTTGCCTTTGAGGTTCATATCGAGAATTTCACCGACAATCATTCGGGTTGTATTATGTGTTCCTGTTCCAAAAGCCTGCTTGGCATCAATTTCTATATCAATTGTATAATTGCAAATATTCTCTTTGGGGGAGTTTAAGTCATGAATTCTGCATTTTCCGTTTATTATTATTGGGTCGAATCCGTGTTTCTCCCAAGCTTCATTCCAATTCTTGTCCTCAACCTCACTTGTTGTGGCTTTTACATCTACGCCTTCAATTGGAAAATCCGAAAAGGTTGTGCTAAGAATATCTTGGTCAAACAAATTGTGTTGTATATAACCGTCAATGCCATCTTCGGTGTCTTCAAAGGACTCATATCCTGCATACCCTGCGAGCGCTGCACAAATTTCTCTTGTAGTGGCAAGTGTGGTTTCATCTATATGCTTGCTGTTTGTGCTTTTGATTACGAATTTTGTTTTAAAATACTTCATCTTTTATTTTATTTGACTGCAAATTTATAAAAAATAGGGGAAAACCTATCGCAGTATAGGGTTTTTCCGTATTTTTGCATGTAAAATAGAAATAAATTTGCAATGTGTTAAGCTGAAAGGCTTAGATGCATGAGGATATTTATAATTACGAGGAGATATGAAAATGAAAAAGTTTGTATTGGTTTCGCTGTTGGTAGGTGTTTTGCCGATTGCGGCAAATGCACAAGATGATATGTATTTCTCTCCTAAGAAGAATAAGGCGGAGAAACAGACGACAATAGAACGCAAGGACATTCCTACATATTATAGTGGCAGCAACCGTGATGTTGACGAGTATAACAGGAGAGGACTCGGTAGCTGCTATCAGGAGATAGGAAATGACTCTACGGGAAATGACATCATTGACTTTTATGGAAATGTTCCTGATTCTACTTATAGCCGGAAGGGTAAGTTGAAACAACGTTCCTATGAGTTTGATGATGACGGCTACGATTATGCTTATTCCAGAAGAATGAGATATTTTGATGATTTCTTTTGGTATGATGATCTGTGGCTTTACGGCTATCCGTATTATGGTCCATATTACGGATATGGATGGGGCAGACCATGGAGATATGGATATTATGGCTATGCCGGATGGTATGACCCATGGTATTATGGTTATGCCGGATGGTATGATCCTTGGTACTATGGATGGGGACGCCCGTATTGGGGACCGACTGTTGTTTATCATCCTGTAAACAGAGGTGGTATAACGGGTTCTTCCAATCACGGTTGGGTAGGCAGAGGTGGAACACCAAACGTGAGTGGATACCGTGGAAGCAACAGCACAAGCCGTCGTAACACAGATGCCTATAACCGTCAGAATTCAAACAGCAATTTTTCTGGCTACAGAGGAAGCCGTGACAATAATTTCAATAATAGAGACAACTTCAATAGAGATAACAATCTAAGACGCAACGATGACTTTAATCGCAATGTCTATAGAAATGAGTCCAATTTCAATAGTGGTTCTTTCAACCGTTCAAACAGCAGCAGCTTCGGTGGGGGAAACTTCGGTGGAGGCAGTCGTAGCGGAGGCTTTAGCGGCGGTGGCGGACGCTCCGGTGGCGGAGGACACTTTGGAGGAAGACGATAGAGTTTATGAAATTGCATAATAAAGATGAATAAAGAATATAACGAGATGAAAAATATAGTATTATTCTCAGCGATAGCATTGCTTGCAGCAAACACGGCAAATGCGCAGGAGACATACGAAAATGCAAAGCTTGCCAATCAGGATTTGAACGGTACAGCACGATATGTCGGTATGGGTGGTGCTATGGATGCACTCGGAGCAGACCTTTCTACCATATCAAGTAATCCGGCAGGAATAGGACTCTTCCGTCATTCTACAGTAAATGCGTCTTTTGGTTTTGTTTCACAGCAGGACGGAAAGAGTTTCGGGGGTGCCAACAAAACAAATATGAGCTTCGACCAGATAGGTTTTGTATACTCAAAGAAGTCAGGACGAAATTCATTCTTGAACCTTGCGTTCAATTATCATAAGAGCAGAAATTTTGACTATATTCTTTCGGCAACAGGTAAACTTGACGGTAACTCTTCCCAAAACAAGTTGACATATCTGAAGAGTAACGAAGGATGCTTTGATTTGTCTGGCAGTGAAGGTAGTTATGTAGGTAACGATAATTCATTCAATCAGGTGGACTACATGTATGCAAATGCCTTGCTTCCAGTGGCAAAGGACGATAATGGTAAAGGCTTTGTCAATGGCTATCTTGGTGCAGACGGATATGTGTTTGACCGTGCACATACCGGATATATCGGAACTTACGACTTTAACATCAGCGGAAACATAAACGACCGGGTATATCTTGGACTCACATTCGGTATCTATGATGTTCATTATAAAGGTTATAGTGAATATACAGAGTCTTTGCTTGACAACAACAACAGTTCCATTGGGCCAACAACGCTTACCGACAACAGAAAAATCACCGGTACAGGATTTGACATAAAGGCAGGCGTTATAATTCGTCCGATAGAGGATTCTCCATTCCGCTTTGGCTTGTCTGTGGCTACACCAACATGGTATGACCTTACGACATCAAACTATTCGACAATCGACAATCGTAGTCTGAATGGAAATTACGGGTTATATGATACGGGTCGTTCTGCAGAATCTTATGATTATAAACTGTATACTCCTTGGAAGTTCGGCTTCAGTCTCGGTACTACTGTAGGCAATTATCTTGCAATCGGTGCCGGTTATGAATACGCAGATTACAGCACTATGGATTCAAGAATAAACGATGGTGACTCTTATGATTGGTATTATGATACATACTACTCAAACAGTAGTTCCGATGATGCTATGAATGACCATACTGGTTATACTTTAAAAGGCGTTAGCACTCTGAAGCTTGGTCTGGAATATAAACCGGAGGAAAACCTTGCAATACGTTTGGGTTATAATTATGTATCACCGATGTACAGTAAGGACGGGTACAAGGATGGTACAATCAATTCTCCTGGTTCATACTATAGTTCAGCAACGGATTATACCAATTGGGAGTCAACAAACCGTGTGACTTGTGGTATCGGCTATACTGTAGACAAGTTCTCTTTTGACCTCGCCTACCAGTATTCTGCCCAGAATGGAAAGTTCAATGCTTTCACAAACTATTATGCGGACAATGCAGATAACGCATGGAAAGAAAATGTTTGTGATGCTGTAAAGGTAAGTAATAACCGTCATCAGTTCTTGCTGACACTTGGTTATCATTTCTAAAAAGAATATATGTTAGAACAATATAATGTTATACTTGGAAGTGGAAGTCCACGCCGAAAGGAACTCCTGGCTGGTCTGGACCTCCACTTTGACGTTTTGGTAAGAAAAGGAGTCTGTGAGGATTATCCGCAAGAGCTTGAACCGGAGAAAGTGGCACAGTACATAGCGGAAGAAAAGATGTCCGCATATACGGATTTGATTAAAGACAACACTCTTGTGATAACTGCAGATACCGTTGTTATATGTGGAACTGAGATTCTCGGGAAACCCAAAGACGAGTGTGATGCAAAGTGTATGCTCAGGAAGCTGAGCGGAAAGACTCATCAGGTAACGACAGGTGTGTGTATCGCTTCTGCCGAGAAAAGAACGAGTTTCCATGTCACAACAGATGTGACATTCAAGAACCTGACAGAAGAGGAAGTGGATTTCTACGTGAAGAATTATAAGCCGTTTGATAAAGCCGGAGCATACGGAATACAGGAGTGGATAGGCTATATCGGAGTAACTTCTTTGGAAGGAAGTTATTTCAATGTAATGGGATTGCCTGTGCAGCGTATTTATCAAACATTAAAAGATGAATTCTAAGATGATGGAGGAAAATCTGAAAGAAAAGAAAATAGCTGTGCTTCTGTCTGGTGGCGTAGATAGCTCCGTTGTAGTATATGAACTTGTAAGTAGAGGACTTCAACCTGATTGCTTCTACATAAAGATAGGTCCTGAAGAGAAAGAAGAATGGGACTGCTCTTCAGAAGAGGACTTGGAGATGGCAACAGCTGTGGCTCATAAATACGGATGCAGACTGCAGGTTGTAGACTGTCATCGTGAGTATTGGGATGAGGTAACCCGTTATACGATGGAGAAAGTTAAGGCCGGCTTTACCCCCAATCCGGATGTGATGTGCAACAGGTTAATCAAGTTCGGAGCTTTCCATGAAAAGATGGGACATAATTATGACCTTATAGCAACAGGGCATTATGCACAGACAGAAATCGATGAGAATGGAGACAAATGGCTTGTGACAAGCCCAGACCCTGTAAAAGACCAAACCGACTTCCTTGCACAGATTTATTCATGGCAACTAAAAAAGACCATCTTCCCTATAGGACATTATCAGAAAGATGAGGTGAGGATTATAGCAGAACGTGAACATCTTGTAAATGCCAAGAGAAAAGACAGTCAGGGAATATGTTTCCTTGGACAAATAAACTATAATGACTATATCCGCCGTTATCTTGGAGATAATCCCGGCGATGTTGTGGACCTTGAAACAGGAAAGAAGATTGGGGAGCATCGAGGACTGTGGTATCATACTATCGGACAACGAAAGGGGCTTGGCTTTGGAGGCGGTCCGTGGTTCGTCGTTAAAAAAGATATCGGTTCGAATATACTGTATGTAAGTCATGGCTATGACCCGAAGACGGCATACAAGAAAGATTTTCCGGTTCTTGATTTCCACTTCCTGACCAAAGAGGTGGATATGCACAAGGTGAGATTCAAGATACGCCACACGCCGGAGTATCATCCTGCCATTATAGAAAAGATGGACGACCGCCATTATATGATACATTCAGATGAGCCGATACATGGAGTGGCACCAGGTCAGTTCTGTGTCGTTTATGATGAACATCATCATTATTGTTATGGCAGTGGTGAGATAAGTATTTAAAAATACCAACAATGGATAGGGCGTAAGTGAAGCAATGGTATACCGGGCGAATAGCAATGCTATACCGCGAGTATACCTATGCTGAACTATCGGTACCAGGATGTTTTAGTTTTCTGGTACTGTTTTTTCAATTTGCTTACAGACCTGACGTGCTATATAAATAGGATTATTATTTCCTGTCTATGTATTATTTAATGGCAGAAACTTTTTTTGTTCGAAGCAAGGCAATGCTTTTCTGGGAGAGAAGCAATAATTTTGGATTAGCAGACAAAATGTTTCGCATCATTCTTCTCTAGTTGAACAAATCGCCCCATGAATAACTTCCAGGTTTGAGGATTATTTCTGCTTTTCCGTGAATCATGCCTACAACGCCTGGTGCATATTCATGCGACACTATGAATGATTCCCAACTGATACTAGACAGTGCGGCGAACGCTGTGGCTCCACCTTCAATGATTAAATAATCAGGTATCGCTTTTTCAACAAGTTTTTTTGTAGCGCATGCCATTACGCGTCTTAATCTGCGAGCGTATTCTGCACCTTTCAATTCATGATTGCCCACTTGAATTATAAAGGCATTTGATTTGTAGTATTCTTCGCAAAGCAAATCTGTCCAGATCTCAGGTGATGCTCCTTCGAAAATATCATCTGGTATATCCTTCACGATAGTATTCTTGTTGTGCATGATCTTTGTGTCGGCAATGGATTTGCTTTGTGTGCTGCCGCATAATACGAGAATTTTAGAAGATGGTGATTTAAGTTCATTTAAACGACATTTGTCGACAATGTTATTGCTTTTAATCATATAGCCAGACAATGTTGTGCTCATATTTAGTAAATTTTTGAAAAAGTCTGCTCCACCAGCAGCCAAAATGTCATTCGTCATTTTTTCTGCCTGTTTCTTTATTTCTGCAATGCTAGTAGCATCGGCAATATATATAATTCCTGGAGTTTTTTCGAGGTCTTGGTTGACGCCCAATGACTTGCTGCACTCTTTTCCAACAAGTTCTGTGGCATAAGAAGTATGTGCAGGGAATTCAGGGTCTTTATTGAAAAAAGTATCACTCAATGGGGTGTCACCAATATAATATACACCATTTCTTATTATTCTTCCTTTAGAAGGATTTTGAGCTATAAGCAAAGAACACCTGTAGCCCAGATGCTTCATCAGAATATGGAGCTCGGTGCCGATGTGTCCTCTAAGTACAGAGTCTGTCTTTTTGAAGATTGTTAGTCCTGTTTTGTTTTCAGATACTATCGTCTTTAAGTCTCTGCATAAGCGTTTGATTACAAATGCTGCATTTTCTTTATCGCCAGACCTGATGTCTGTCACTATCACTATCACATCTGCATTATTTGTGTCCTGAGGGATATGTCCCATTGACAAAAATGTCCTCCTGCCGTAGCTAAGGGCAACCCCCGCAATTTCAGCTGCTCCGGTTATGTCATCTGCCAATACAAGAATCATACTATGTACATTATTTTTTCCTGGATAAAGCCATTTTCGTAGCATAATCAATTGATAACAGCATGGCGTCTGGACTTGCGATTCCCTTTCCCGCAACATCGAATGCTGTTCCATGGTCTACCGATACACGGATGATGGGTAAGCCGAGCGTGATATTGACACCTTTTGCGGTAGACATCATGCCGGTTTCTCTATTCCAATTAAAGCCGACCACTTTGAAAGGAATATGACCTTGGTCATGATACATTGCGACACATCCGTCATATTTTCCACATTTTGCTTTAGCAAACAGAGTGTCGGGGGGAACAGGTCCTTCCACATTGAAGCCTCTCGCCTTCAATTCCTTGACTGCAGGGATAATCTCCTGCTCTTCCTCATCGCCAAAAAGACCGCCATCACTCGCATGTGGATTAAGGCCGGCAATGCCGATTTTGGGATTTTTTATTCCAAATTGCATACAAGCGTCGGAAATGAGTTCCGTAACATCAACAATGCGTTCTTTTTTCACCAAATCACATGCTTTACGCAGTGGTACATGTGTCGAGACATGGATAACTCTTAAAAAATCATCAGCAAGGAGCATAGCGTATTTCTTCGTATTAGTGAAATGCGCATATATTTCTGTATGACCATCGAAATGGTGTCCTGCAAGATTTAGTGCTTCTTTATTGAGTGGTGCCGTAACTGTTCCATCCACTTCCCCATTCATCGCAAGATCAATTGCTTTGACGACCGATTGGAAAGCGGCATTGCCACACTGAATGCTAACTTTACCTTGTTCGAAAGAATGCATGTCAATGAGTTTCAAGTCAATGACATCCACTGTACCAAATTCAAACTTGGCTTCTGTTACATTCTCAATAGAATGTATTTTCAGGTTCGAATTCAGCTGTTTTGCAACAAATGCCATCACTTCTGCATCGCCTGTAACAAGTGGTCGACATTTATTGTAGGTATTTTCATGGTTGAGAGCCATGAGGATGATTTCTGGGCCGATGCCTGCGGGGTCTCCCATCGTTATTGCTAATATTGGCTTAATATTATTCATAGACGTTTATTCTATTTTGTTTTTATTAAGTATTGCAAGGTAAATGGAAATGTCATTTCCATTTACCTTTTCGTAATATCAATTAATACAGACTTTCGTATATTGCCTTGGCGTCTGCTTCGGTAACTGTGCGAGGGTTGTTTTTAAGTAGACGCTGAACGTTCATAGCTGCTTTAGCCATACGTCCTACTGCATCTTGAGGAATATTTAGTTCTGTGAGAGTAGTAGGAATACCACAACGCTTGGATAGGGCTGTGATAAAATCCACTCCTGCTATAGCTGTCCTTTCATCATTTTCCAGTCGTTTCACTCCGCAGGCTACAGCCACTTCGGCAAATTTCTTCGGATTCGCAATATAATTGAAGCGCATAACTGCTGGAAGGAGGATTGCATTTGACAGTCCGTGTGAAATATGAAACTCACCCCCTATTGGGTATGAAAGGGCGTGTACAGCGGCAGTGTTGACCGGTCCAAGGCATAGTCCGCCATACATGCTGCCGAGTGCCATCGCTTCTCTTGCTTCCTGGTCTTTGCCATTTGTAACAGCATGTTCCAAGCTTGCGGCAATAAGTTTTATTCCCATTAGTGCATACATGTCTACCAAAGGATGGGCAAATTTGTTAGTATAAGCTTCAATACAATGTGTCAACGCATCCATGCCCGTTTCTGCAGTAACCTTGGCAGGCACGCTCCATGTCAATTTGGGGTCGATGTATGCTGCATCCGCCATAAGGAACGGGCTTACTACGCCCTTTTTCAGCTGATCTCTTTCGTCAAGTAATATTGCATTGGGGGAAACTTCGCTGCCTGTTCCTGATGTCGTTGGTATGCAAGCAAACCATTTCCCTTTGGCATGGATTAAACCGATACCAAATAAATCTTCTATTTTTTGCTCGCTTTCAATGAGTGTTGATACTAGTTTAGTGATGTCAAGAATGCTTCCACCACCTATGCCCAGAAAACTGTCAGCCTTAAATTCTTGTGCTTTCTTCAATGCTTTCTTGAAATCCGCAACTGACGGTTCTGAGCATATTTCTGTATAATATCCGACAGTTACCCCTGATGCCTCAAGCGTATCTGCAGTTTCTTTTATTGCTGGAAGCATGAAAGGGAGCGTGACGATGAAAAGTCTTTTGTACCCCATAGAGAGATAGTCCTCTCTGAGTTTTTCTATGCATCCTGTTCCGAATACAATTTTTTGTGGTTGCAATAGTGTAATTGGTTCCATCGATGTTATTTAGATTTGATCATTTGTTGTTACTTTTCTTTTTTTCCAAATAGCCGTATATGGTAAGTTCTTTATCTGCAAGAGGTGTCTTGAAGAACAAACTTGCCACATATCCGACCATAAGCACAATTATATGACTGTATACGCCAAGCATATATTTGTGGTGGGTGAAATTCCAGTCTCCAAAATCAAGAAGCATGGAATCTCCGTATTTTGTTGATGTCAATACCGCGTATGCGGTAAATATAATCGCTGCGGCAATACCTATGTAAAGTCCTTGCCAGTTGGCACGTCGGCTGAATAGTCCAAGCAGGAATATACCCACGATTCCTGCAGAAAGGATAGCATATAGGCCGAACAATGTGCCGAGGACACCTTCTCCGCCCCATGCCACATAAAGCAAGGCGCAGAGTATTGCCCCAAGACCTGTAATAATTACTGCCCAACGCCCTATATGCATCTTCTGTTTATCACTGACATTTTTTTTGAAACGGCTGTAATAGTCTTCTACAACAATGGCGGAGATACAATTTATGTCGGCATCAATACTTGAAATTGCACCTGCAATAAGTGCTGAGAGAATAAGTCCTGTGATTCCAACTGGCATTTCGGTTGAAATGAAGTAGGGGAAGACTTCGTCGCTTTTTATGCCCTCCGGTAAGACACCTGCATTAATGTGGTAATATGCGAAAAGACATGTTCCAACAAACATAAAAAGTGCCCATGTCGGTACGCTAAGGAATATACCCAAATAAGAAGCTCGTTTTGCACTACGGTCATCACGCGCAGTTAGATAACGCTGAACGATACTTTGGTCTGTGCCGTATTTCTGCAAAGCGTAGAAAATGCCATTCAATACCATCACAAGAAATGTGAGGTGTGTCAAATCCATATCATAAGGGCCAAAGTCTATTTTGTTATATTCTTCTGCGATATCTAAAATCTCTGCAGGCCCACCATCTGTAAGATGGAATAACATGCCGACAGCAAGCAGACCGCCAATTATCAATAGAAAACCTTGTATAACATCCATCCATATAATCGCTTCCATGCCACCAAAAAATGTCATGACTATTACTACGATACCTATTAATACTATAACCCATCGTATATCCATACCACCTATAAACATAGCCATAGCAAGTGCCAGTAAATACAGGATAGTTCCCATCTTGGAGAAATGTTCAAGGACGAAAGCCAAAGAACTGTAGATTCTGGCAAATGGTCCGAAACGTCTTTCAAAATATTCATAAGTGCTTAACTTTATGACTTTCCTATAAAGTGGCACAATAAATCCTATGAGACAAACAAGGACAACTGGCACCATTAACCCTTGTACTAATAATATCCAATTTCCGGCGTATGCATTTCCTGGATAGGCAAGGAAAGTTACGCTACTGATAATCGTGGCAAACATTGACATCCCGACGGCCCATGAAGGGATATTTCCGTTGGCAGCAAAATACGTATCAGTAGAATTTTGGTTCCTTGAAAAATAGAAGCCAACACAAAGAGCCAAAACCACAGAGGCAATGATGATAGATATATCTATCCAATGAAGTGATGATGTTTCCATATTGTTCTGTACTAGAGTAATTTGGTAAACTTGTTTACATGTATTTCTTTATTTCTTTTCTGATTCTATCTGCTGTGGCGTCATCAAGCTCAGTAAGTGGGGGTAACATGTAGGTTTCACACAAACCGTATTCTTTCATTATCACTTTCAGTCCGGCAAGTGATTGCCCAAGAGTAAGCCCTGTTGTGTTGATTTTTCCTATCTCGATAGTTTCCTTCTGTAATCTTTCTGCCGTGATTTCATCACCGCAAACTCCTGCCTTGAATAGTTCTTGATAAGCTTTTGGCATAAAATTTCCAACACTTGGAACAATACCGTCAGCTCCAAACTTAAGGGCGTGTGCAGAGTTTGCTGCACATCCACAAAAATATGCGAAATCATCACGCTCTGCAAATATTTTCAAGGCATTTTCCATTCGCTCTATATTATTTTCTGAATCCTTCAAGCCTACAATGTTCGGATGATGGCTGAGCTTCTCGATTATGTCAAGAGGGATGCTCATATGTGTTGTAATTGTAATATTATATAGCATAAGAGGAATGCTTATGTTGTCTGCAAGGTCTTTATAATAGCCATACATCTGTTCCGGTGTAAGGGCGTAATAGCTTGGGAGTGTTGCTGCAATAACATCAGCACCTGCTTCAATGAACTCATTTGCTGCCGTCATTTGTTCGCTTATACATGTTCCACCTAAGCCTGCATAAATTAAGATCCTTCCAGATGCGGTATTTGCTGCAGTCTTTATCATTTCTGCTCCTTGCTGTATTGAAACGGAATTACCTTCTCCTGTTGTGCCCATAATCAAGGCTGAGACCTTGTTCTGGGCAAAATTTTCGACAATTCTTTCAACCGCATTTGTGTCAATATCACCTTTCTCGGTGATAGGGGTGACCATGGGAACAACTACGCCATGGTATTTTTCATTGATTTTCATTGTAAATTATGTTATTAGTTTATTTTTAATTTGTTTTAAGTTCATAAGTATGACTCGTTTGGGTTGTGGATGTAATGTGTCTTTTCAAAAAAAACAGCCGATGTGCTTTATCCGATGTTAAAATAATATACTATTCTTTCTCTTGTTTTTCATGTTTTTATTTAAAGTTCTTGTCTTTTTGTTCTATTTCCAATAAAATACGTATATTTGCATGTCATAAAAGCAATGAGATATTTCTGATTGATGAATAATTACTAACGAAAATAAAATATAAGTATGAAGAAACTCTTTTTGCTGGTCATTGGTCTGGTCTTGACTGTGGCTGCAAATGCTCAGTTTGAGCAAGGAAAGTATTATGTCAGTGGTTCATTAACCGGTCTTAATATGAGTTATAGCGGTTCTGAGAAATTTAATCTTGGAATTGAGGCAAAAGGCGGATATATGTTTGCTGATAATTGGATGGCGCTTGTTTTAGCAGGTTTTCATCATAGTGGACAAGATTGTGTTGATGATTCGTTTGAGGCTGGTGTCGGCGGACGTTATTATATCATAGAAAATGGTTTGTACATGGGGGTCAATGCAAAGCTAGTACGTGGAAACAGTAGTTACAATGACCTGATGCCTGGTATAGAGTTGGGCTATGCTTTCTTTCTTGGAAAGAATGTTACAGTGGAGCCTGCCATGTATTATGATCAATCTATCAAAAATCATTCCGACTATTCAAAAGTTGGTTTGAGGATAGGTGTTGGCATTTATTTGTAAATATTGAATATCAGATTTTAATAATATAAAAAGAAACAATTACTATGTATACAGTAGATGAATTGGAGGATAAGTTAATTGACCTTGCCTTTGCGGAGGACTTAGGTGATGGGGATCATACTACATTATGTTGCATTCCTGAAGATGCCATGGGAAAATCTCATCTTCTTATAAAAGAAGATGGAATCCTTGCTGGTGTTGAAGTTGCAAAAAAAGTTTTTGCACGCTTTGACAATACAATGAAAGTGGAAGTGCTTATAGAAGATGGAAGTCCAGTCAAACGGGGTGATATCGCTATGGTTGTTACAGGTAAAGTGCGTTCGTTATTGCAGACAGAGCGTCTGATGTTAAATATCATGCAGCGTATGAGTGGAATCGCTACAATGACACACAGATATGTTGAGCGGCTTGATGGGACAAAAACACATATCCTAGATACGCGAAAGACTACTCCAGGTATGAGGATGCTTGAAAAACAGGCTGTGAAGATAGGGGGGGGAATGAATCATCGTATAGGCCTTTTTGATATGATTCTTTTGAAGGATAATCATGTTGATTTTGCTGGTGGCATAACGAATGCCATTGATCGTTGTCATGCTTACCTTAAAGAAAATAAACTTGATTTGAAAATAGAGATTGAAGTTAGAAACTTTGATGAATTGAATCAAGTGTTGAAACATGGTGGCGTAAATCGAATTATGCTTGACAATTTCTCTGTTGCAGATACGAAGAAAGCTGTGGATACCATAAATGGTAAATATGAAACGGAGTCGAGTGGAGGCATCACATTTGAAACAATCCGAGATTATGCTGAATGTGGTGTTGATTATATATCGGTTGGAGCTTTAACTCATTCTGTCAAGGGTTTGGATATGAGCTTTAAGGCATGCTGAGAAGAAAATGATAAAAGAAGCTTTAATTTAATATCTAAGAAATGAAGAAGACATTGTTTTTACTTTTATTTTGTGCAAGCGTATTCCGGGCATTCGCTTGTACAAATTTTATTGTCGGCAAAAAAGCAAGTGCCGACGGGTCCGTAATCTGTACATACAATGCTGATGATTACGGGATGTTCATAAACCTATGTCATTTTCCCGCAGGAAAACATGCAAGGGGAGAGATGAGACAGGTATACGATTGGGATACGAACGAATATCACGGGCAGATACCGGAAGCTCCAGAAACCTACAATGTTATAGGTAATATAAATGAATACCAGCTGACTATTGGTGAAACCACTTTTGGTGGTAGGGAAGAAATGGTGGACCCAACAGGAATACTTGATTATGGTTCTCTTATTTACATCACGCTGCAACGTTCAAAAACCGCGCGTGAAGCAATATCTGTAATGACTACCCTTGCAGAGACATACGGATATAATTCTGAAGGAGAGACATTCACAATTTGTGATCCTAACGAGGCGTGGATAATGGAAATGATGGGGAAAGGTCCTGGCAGTAAGGGTGTAGTGTGGGTCGCAGTGCGTATACCAGATGATGCGATTTGTGCTCATGCCAATCAGAGTAGAATACGGGCTTTTGACCAAAGCGACAAGAAGAATGTAATCTTCTCTAAAGATTGTATAAAATATGCTCGTCGCATGGGGTGGTTTAATGGTAAGGATAAGGATTTCAGTTTTTGCGAAACGTATGCTGCTCCAGATTTTGGTGGTAGGCGTTTTTGTGATGCACGTGTATGGAGTTTCTTCAATCACTTTACGGATATGAAATCATACCTGCCTTATGCAGAAGGAAAGGTGAAAGATGCGGAACCGATGCCATTATGGATTAAACCAAATCGAAAAGTAAGTGTACAGGATATACAGGAGTGTATGCGTGATCATTACGAGGGTACACCTTTTGCGCTTGATAATGATATGGGACAAGGTGTTTGGGAAATGCCTTACCGTCCGACACCTCTTACTTACAGTGTTGATGGCAAGCAGTATTTCAATGAGCGTCCAACATCTACGCAGCAGACGGCATTCTCTTATGTCTCGCAAATGCGGTCATGGTTGCCGCGTCAGGTAGGTGGCGTGTTGTGGTTCGGAAATGACGATGGTAATATGGTTGCTTATACTCCTGTATATTGTGGAAATACCATTCAGCCGGAATGTTACAATACCCCTAATGCAGATGCTGTGACATTTAACGGAAATAATGCTTTTTGGGTATGCAATTGGGTTAGCAATATGGTTTATCCGCGTTACTCGCTCATGTTCCCTTCCCTCAAGGAAGTGCGCGACTCATTAGAAAAATCGTATTTCGCGAAACAGACAGAGGTAGAGAAAAGGGCTGTAGAACTTTGTAAGAGTAATCCGGCAGAGGCTGTAAGATACTTGACGTCCTATAGTAACGCAACTGCCCAGCAAATGCTTGCCAGATGGAAAAAACTTGCTACATACCTTATTGTAAAATACAATGATATGACTGTTAAACCAACAGAAGACGGTAAATTCCTTCGTACGAAAACAGGTCTCGGTGCTAAAGTTCAACGTACAGGGTTCCCGGAAAAAGTGGCTCGGGAGTTGGTGAAACAAACAGGTGATAAATATGCAGTTCCTGCTAAATAAATAATTGATCAGGGCATTTCGTGTAAAAACTTTATCGGATTTACACAAAATGCCCCGATATTAAAGTGTAATCATTCTCGTTGTTTAACCTAGATTTTTCATAGCCTTGCATAAAAGACCGATAAGCTTCAGCCCCAGCATCAAGTTATGCATACTTTCGTGTGTAAGTCTCCGCAATATTCAGTCAGCCTCCAAAACAATGCAGACGCGAGAAATGGCATGGTCCGTTCAGAAAAAGGCATGAAATATCAGTCCTCACAACTTGTAAGGACACCCATATATATAAGTCAAACGTTTTACGATGCTTTTCGGAGTGCCATCCTCATCATGGCGCTTATGGGATGGTCTCTGACAAATTCGACTTTGATTTTTGTCTTGAACTCTTTGATGCGTACAGCGGTAAGGATTACTTTTTCACGGAAGGTGGAAATGGTAGCGTGTGACAACTCACAACCTCTGAAAAGGATCTGCTTGGTCTCAAGCAACAGCACATAGGCCGCAGCGTGCATGAACAGCCGAAACTGGTTGGCCGCAAAATTCGCACATGACATCCTGTCTGCCCCAAGCCCGTTCTTTAGTTCTTTGATGTACCTTAATTCCGCAACACTATAGTTTAACATTATTTAT